>Ga0209532_1002557_pt1 | contig 12760 bp, 13 predicted proteins | sample COG_02_FD_184746 | JGI IMG/M metagenome (GOLD analysis project Ga0209532, IMG submission 184746) | Pelagic Microbial community sample from North Sea - COGITO 998_met_02 (SPAdes) (version 2) | ecosystem: Environmental > Aquatic > Marine > Neritic zone/Coastal water | place: Helgoland, sampling... | reverse complement strand
GGGTAACAACGTATATAAAAAATAGCGGTTTAGGTGCTAAATCGAAATGAATTTTATAAATTTAAGGTCTGTGTTTAACCGAAAAGTTCGTGCAAAAAATCCGCTACTTTTCATATACAAACACGTTGGGGCAAATGCGAAAAATATAACTTGAATATTATGAATGATGAATTAAAAGACTTTGATTTCAAAGCTGTAAAAAAATGAGCAGAAGTTACAATACATTACCAACAGCACAAAAGATACTTAATGAATTCAGAGATAAGTATCACAAAACTGTTGAGGACTGCCGTTCTGATATTCGACCAGATTGGGACGAAACTGGAATTACTGGATACTCCTATAAAGGCATAGAAGACAAAGACCGACACTTTATATATCAAGCTATTGGGACGCTTGGACCGGAATTGAGGTCTGTATTATTCGACTTTGATGTTTCAGGTCATTTTATTACACCAGAAAAGGCGGTAGAGTATCTTAAAGTACGTCTTGCTCTTATAAAATCAGAATTAGAGGGATTACAAGAGTTAAGGACGAAATATTCAAATAATGGTGGTACACCCTACCCGATTGCTGTCAGTATAGAATACCATCAAAAAACTGTTGATATATTGGGTATTGTCTTAAAATTGGATGAGGTTCAGGATGTATTAAACCCTGGATATGTAGAAAGTCTTGAAGAAGAAAATATCTCAATGAAGTTTGAAAAACACTGGCGAAAAGAATTACGGAAATACGGTTGGCAACTATTTACGTTTTTGATTTTCTTGGCAGCTGTTGTACTTCTTCTCATTTATCGGGCATCATATACTTGGGTAGGAATTATAGCAGGTATAATCCCAATTGCGAATAGCTTCATTACTAAAACCCCAATTAAAGAAAGTTTTCGAGCATTTTTTGGAAGTAAGCTAAAAGAAGAAAAGTTTAATTTATTTAAAGAAGCAAAATTCGCCAACAAACTAACCATATAAAGCAAAGGACAAAAAGAATATGAAAAGCACAGTGCCCCAACAAAACCTAAAAATAACCCTGCGGGTCGCTAAAGCTTATTTTTAGTCAAAACGTTAGGTACAATAAATAAATAATATTGAAAAAACTAGAAGACATATTTAAACAAGCGGTTAATAATGCGAAAGCAATTATACCTACTAATCAATATCACTTTAAACAAGCAAACAATGAAGGTGTAGAAAAAGATTACTCAATCAAACATGAACAGTTTGTTAAAGGGCTAATTAATAAATTTGATTCCTATCCATCTTTTTCAAAAGTATTCATAGATCACCTTGAGGGTCAAAAAAACATTGTTGCTGCTTTTGCATCAACACCAGTTTCTTTTTCTGACGCCTGGAACATGAGGTCTGAGGAGCTAATTGCAGAAGATGTTGTTGCCTTAACCAAATCAGGAGGTCATTTTCAATTCAATCAAATACCCTATGGTTTTAATAAATCCGGATCAGGTCTGTATCAAAATAATTATGCCAGAGGTTTAGTAAAGTCCTTTGGGTCTGGTTTAACAAAAGGCTTTCGTCATAAAACAGGTGGAGTCTATGAAGAAGACTCATTAAATGAAATGGGAGTTTTCACGTATGCTACCCCAAATAATGCTTCCGGTATGATGGAGTATCGTTTCGCAGAAAAATTTTCGAAAGAACTAGGGATACCTCTTGTCTACATCATAACCCAGTGGTTTAAATACGACACAAAGTTTGAAAAACTCAATAATTGGATTTACATGACTGGTGTTGCAAAAGTAGTTGGCAATGCTAACCACCCTCACACTCCAATTGAACTTCAATTAATATCAAAAGATGAAGCTCTAAAGCTAATTGATAATCTTTTGAATGCATTTCAAACTAAAGGTGATTTTAGAATTAGACCGCCAATGCCAGAGCATTTGCGCTTAGGTTGGTCATATGATAAAATTAAATCTGACAAAAAGAAAAGAGCTTTAATAATTGATTACGCACATAAACATAACTTGAGATGTCCAGGAGATCTTTGTGATCATTTACAATTTCTCAAACTGAAGAATTCCAAAGTTCATATTGGTCATCGTATTTCTCAAAAGTGGAATTCACAAAATTCAGGTGTTGCTGATGTACATCATCCTTATAATTTGTACCTCTCCTGTGGAGAATGCAATATCAGTTTAAGCGACAAATACCCAACCGAAATAGATAAATTAATAAATGAAATGGGAACTATTGGCGATTGGTTAATGAAAGACCTATTAAACGAATAAAACTGAACCTAACAATGTATAAACGGCATTAAAATGACCGTTTATACTAAACGTTATAGAACATAAAAAATAACACTTTAACATGTCTTATAAAGCTTTCTTTGACGGACCCAATAACTATAAAAATAAGTTTGATTTTTATGAACAAGGTGGCTCTCCTTTGCTACTTGAGAAATTTATTGAGATTATTGAGGAACAAAAGAATGAAATTACAGAAATCAACATTTCATGGTATTTATACAACAATAGATACCTGCATGATTACTTGAAGGATATTTCCAAAAATGGAGTTGTAGTGAACGTTATTACTATTCCATTGGAAGGTTATGATAATTCCAAACCTCAAATATTAAAAGACCTTGCTACAGGAAAAAAGCGAAATGAAAGAGTAACAAAATATTCTTTGGCAAGGGAAATATTTAGAGAGATGTACAAGTCTGATGAGTATCCAAATTACAATGTATACTTTTTCCCACATTTATATGTAAGAAGTGAGTACGTGAATAAGTTTTCAAGAGGTTCTTTACCATATTCACTACATGTAAAGTCTGCGTACATAAAGAAAAAAACTGGTTATATAATATTATTAAGTTCTTCAAATTTAGCTGTAAGAGATCTAGTAAAATATGAATCCATGATTTGTATTCAAGATGAAGCTAATTTTGAGAATGAATTTAAATCCTTTTACAACCACTTAATAAGTAACTCTATCTGCATTAAAAATTATAAAAAAACGTTCAATACAACTTGTAATAGTTTTGACTCTATTGATTTTAAAAACACATATTCTTCATTCATTACTGCACCTTTTTATAAAAATTCTGCAAATGACTTAGATAAATCATTGTCTGAATATATATTGTCAGCAAAAGAAAGAATAATCATTTGCGCACAACATTTAGCTGCCTTTAACTATCAATTTAATGCAAAATATCATTCAACAATTAAAGAAAGTGAAACACGCAAGGGTGTTTTAGGTGCTGTTATAGATATGGCTAATAAGGGTTTACAAATAACTTGTTTATCACAAACATTTGCTCCACCATCTAATGAAGAAAATAATTTTAGAGGAATAAAATTTAGAAGACCAGCAAACACCAGTAATTTTCAACATTTTTTTACCCAACTTGCTCTTACAGAGAATGCTGAATATTTTGTTAACGAAAATCTGCATTCAAAATTTATTATTATTGATAACAAAATGATCTATTGTACATATAACTTTACTCCAACCCAATTTATCTATCTTGACAAGGTTAATATCTCTATATTTAGAAATATGCCAGAATTAAGCTATGAAGGAATTCATTGTGAAGTAGGAATGCATGTTGTTATTGAAAATGAATCCTTTTTGAAGTTGTTTGAAGAAAATATAGAAATAATAAAAAAAAGAAATGAAACTATTCAAGTTAAATAGTAAAATATTTAACGCTCTACAACATTGTATATAGCGCATTGAAACGTCCGCTTATACTCAACGTTGTTTCATTAAGAAAAACAAAAAAAATGAGTGATATAAAAGAAATAACTGAAGCTCTAATTAAATTTAGAAATGAACGAGACTGGGAACAGTTTCACAATCCTAAAGATCTTGCTGTTGCTCTTAGTATTGAGGCAAGTGAACTTTTAGAAAACTTCTTATGGAAATCTCATGAAGAAGCAGATAAGGGGAAAGTAAAAGAGGAATTAGCGGATGTTATTGCATACTCTCTATTATTAGCTGAAAAATATGGATTTGATGTCAAAGATATTCTGCTGGATAAAATCAAAAAGAATGGAGAAAAATATCCAATAGAAAAAGCAAAAGGAACAGCAAAAAAATATAACGAGCTTTAATGATTTCGTCACTAGTAAAAATAAATCATTATGACTTTGAAAATAGTCTATTCGAAGATTTTAGCACAAATCATTTCGCTAAAGACCTTTGGCCTCTTGTTTACATTTTAAGTGATGGTGACACCAAAACTGCATATGTTGGTGAAACAACAGATGCCTACTCTAGAATGGGTGCTCATTTAAAGCACAAGACCAAGAGTAAACTTACATCTGTCCATTTAATTACTAGCGAAAAATTTAACAAATCTGCAACTCTTGATATAGAGTCCAATCTAATAAAATATATGTCAGGAGATAACACGTTTAATTTATTAAATGGAAATCTTGGTCTTGCTAATCACAATTATTATCAAAAGAAAGAAGTTTACTGGGATATTTTTAACACTATTTGGAATCAACTCAGAACAGCAGGAATATCTAAACACTCTATAGAGTATATTGACAATTCTGACCTCTTCAAATACTCGCCATATAAAAGTTTAACCAAAGAACAAAGTCAAGGATTATTACAAATATTACAAAGCCTAGCAACGGGAAAATATGAAAATACTATTGTGGAAGGAGGTGCTGGTACTGGTAAGACAATTTTAGCTATTTTCATATTTAAAATGCTTTCAAATCAATTAGAAGATTTTAGTTTTAAAGAGTTCGGTGCAGAAGAAAATATTTTTCTAGATTTAGTTAATCAGATAAAAGAGAGAAACAAAAACCCTAAAATGGCATTAGTTGTCCCAATGTCTTCATTCAGAAGCACATTAAAAAAAGTCTTTAAAAACATAAAAGGACTTAGTGCTAGTATGGTTATTGGTCCTGCCCAGGTGAGGAAGGAAAAATATGATTTACTGGTGGTTGATGAGTCTCACAGATTAAGAAGGAGAGTAAATCTTGGAGCTTATTTTGGAGCTTTTGATAAGGCTTGTATAGCTCTTAAACTCGATAAGCATAATGCAAGTGAATTAGACTGGGTTACCATGCAATCCAAACATACTGTTTTATTCTATGATGAAGGGCAGTCAATTAAACCATCTGATGCCAAAAAAGAGCAATTTGATGTAATCAAAAGAAAAAAAGAAACCTCGCTTCTAAAATTAAAATCTCAGTTTAGAGTAAAGGGAGGAAATGCATATGTTGAGTATATAGATTCTTTGTTACACGATAAATTAAAAGAAGACTCTTCAATATTCAATTCTAAAGAGTATGAGTTTACCATGTTCGATTCGCTAAAAACGATGATTGAACAAATAAAATTACGTGATAAAGAAAGTGGGCTTTCAAGACTTATTGCTGGCTATTCCTGGGCATGGATATCTAACAAGAATAAAGAAGCTTTTGACATTGAAATAGATAAAGTAAAACTAAAATGGAATGGCACTTCAAATGATTGGATAAATTCAGATGGAGCTGTCAATGAAGTTGGCTGTATACATACTACACAAGGTTATGACCTTAATTACTCTGGGATAATTTTCGGAAACGAAATATCCTTCAATCCTGAGACCAAAGAAATTATAGTTAAGGAAGAAAACTACTTTGACAAAAACGGAAAACAATCTATTAAAGAACCTAACCAATTAAAAGCCTTTATTATAAATATCTATAAAACTATTATGCTTAGAGGCATAAAAGGCACATATATCTATGTATGTGACCCCCTATTGAAAGCTCATTTTGAATCTTTTGTCCCTAAATACACAATCGACAAAGTCCATAGCAAACCTTTCTTTAAAACAGAGAACATCAAGCCTTTTGAAAATTCAATCCCACTTTACAACTTAAAAGTAGCAGCTGGTTCGTTTGGAGAAATACAACAAGTTGAAGATTTGGAGTGGCTTAATATTCCTGGCAAAATTAAACCGAGTAAAGACCTATTTGCATGTCAAGTAATTGGTGAGTCTATGAATAAAGTAATTCCAAATAAAGCATACTGTTTATTTAGAAAATATTCAGGGGGCTCAAGAAATGGTCAAATAGTCTTGGTTGAAAACACAAATATGCATGATTCTGATTTTGGTTCTTGTTATACTGTTAAAGAATATGAGAGTAAAAAACATAAAGATGGAAATGGCTGGAAACACCAATCCATTATTTTAAAGCCTTTGTCAACTGACAGCTCTTATGCAAACATAGTGTTAGAGAATGAAGATTTGTCAACGTTTAAAGTAATCGGAACCTTTGTATGCGTTATAAAATAAAAAGGAAAATAAAACAATTTGTATAGTGCATAGAACCCTTCGGGATGTTACGAGGACATACATAAAACCGTGAAATAATCTCTTACACTTTCTGTTTCTGATAAGGATATGAGTATAACGGATGGGTAAGTTATTCTGATTGGCTAGGTGTCGATAATAAGCGGGGTGGACAAAAAAGAAAATGGGTTACGCTTAATGAGTTCAAAGAGTATTTCATAAAAAACAAAATAAACTCCTATAAAGAATGGCGGGAATTCAAAAAAAACAGCGTTATTCCTAAAAACATTCCTAAAAGACCAGATCTTAGTTATGACAATGAGTGGAAAGGTTGGGGGGATTTTTTAGGTAAAGAGAAATAAACTAAATTTATAATTAATGAATTATAAAGAAGCAATTGAGTTTTTTAATTTAAATTCAAGAGAATGTTATACAATTTCTTGCGAAGAAGAGATGAAACAAGTTATCAATAAAAATAAAAAATATATTTATTTTATTCATTGGTCGCAACAAGATATATATTCATGGGGTACGATGAGTGGTTCAAGCAATAGGTTAAGGAAATCGTCAATAATGAATAAAAAACTTACAGGGAAATATGATAGGCGAGTCGATTACTTGATGCTCCTTAAAATATATAGTTTTAAAAAAATTTATTTATTTGAAAATCAAGAATCAACAAAGTATGAAAAAATGCTTTGTAATAAATTAGAACAAAAACATTGTTATCATGGACTAAAAGGCATTAATAGAGACCAAATTTCACGTAATTTATATTCTAAATTCAAAGAAACCTTGTGGTTCAAAAAATTCAATAAAAATGACACTAACTATTTTGATGAGTTTTTTAATGATGTATTCTTAGCTAAACTAAAACACCCTAAGAATCCAAAAAGAACATTTTATTATGGAGATTCTTTAGAGCCAAAATTCTTAAGAACTATTGGTAAAGAATATTTAGAAACAAGTGTGGAGAAAATTTTAGATGTTAATTTTTATTGATTAAAAATTAAAATGGATAGATAACTAAATTTATAATTATGAAGAAGTCATTGGTGACTGTTTAATTGAAGACTAAATAAACTAGGCTTTTAAAACTATTCAACAAAATTTACATTTTTATTTAAAAAGTTTTTTAATTCAAAAAAATTAGTAGAATTAATATTTAATTTATTTAAGATTTCTCTTATATTCTCTCCTATTTCATTTGCTCTGTATTCTAAAGGGCTATCCATTACTAAATCAGCAAATACCATATTATTGACTAAACTCCATTTTATAAATACTGACAAAGGTCTATTTCCGTCCCATTTATCAACCTTACTTCGATAATTTATTGCCTTGCAAGCAAAGTATATGTCTTTAGTAACAGCAAACTCTTTTATTGGTTTTAAATCTTTTATGTAAAAATCTAAACTTTCATTAGTATTGTTAACTTTAAGAATGAAATTAGCAACACCTGAATTAAAAATTACTGAGCCATTGACTTTTGAGTTTTTCTTATCGGTATTCGAATTAGAACCGGAATATACATCAATTTTTTGATCATCAGTCAAAAACAATAATCCACTTTTCTCTCCTCCATTTTTATTTAACAACTCAAATTTCCAACCAATTTTTAAACATTTATCTTCAGTTCTTTTATGTTTATTAAAATAAACTAAAGGATCATTTAAAAATGAATCTTCTACAGATTTAATACTTTTAATAATTATATCTCTAGCATTATATCCAAAAACTGAAGTTGCTCTTTCAAATGACATTTTGTTTTCTAAAAAATCTGCATCATTTTGTTTTATAGATATTTTGAATTCTCTATTTAAAGTGGTTATAAGATTCTTTGTAAGAATATAAATGTCAGTTTTACACTCACCTATACTTGGGCTTGGTTTACCAATGTTTATTATTTCGTATTTCTCTTCCTCAAAAACAAACTCCTTTGCGTCTTTAAATAATTTAAGAATAGAACGCTCGGTATCTCCATGTGAACTCATTTTAAATCTTTAAATAAGTGAGAAATTGAAATATGTAAGGCATTTGATAATTTATAAGCAATTACTAAAGACACATTCCGAGTGCCTTTCTCTAAATCATTCACATAAGTCCTATCTACATTAGCTTCTAAGGCTAATTTTTCTTGAGAAAAATTAAGTTTTAACCTTTCTTCTTTAATTCTTCTTCCAAAAAAAACATTAATATCCATGGGTGTAAACTTAATATTTTGTAGACGATAGTACAACGGACAATAGTCAACATTTTTATTTTATTTATAAGTTTAAAATCATTAAGTTTGTGTAATAAATTATTAAAAAAAAATTATGAATATAGTGTCTTTTTTTGCTGGAGCTGGTGGTCTTGATTTGGGTTTTCAAAAAGCTGGATTTAATGTAATTTGGGCAAATGAATACGACAAAGAGATTTGGGAAACTTATGAGAAAAACCATCCGAATACAGTTTTAGATAAAAGAAGTATTGCAGATATACATGAGGATGAAGTACCAGAGTGTGATGGAATAATTGGTGGCCCTCCGTGTCAGAGTTGGAGCGAGGCAGGCGCACATGGCGGAATTAAAGATAAAAGAGGACAGCTTTTCTTTGATTTTATTAGAATCTTAGAAGCAAAACAACCAAAGTTTTTCTTGGCTGAAAACGTCAGCGGCATGCTCCTTGGAAGACATAGTGAAGCACTAAAAGGTATTAAGGAATTATTTAAAAACGCAGGGATAGGTTACGATCTTTCATTCAAAATGTTAAATGCCGCAGATTACAATGTGCCTCAGGATAGGAAACGTGTTATTTTTGTAGGGATAAGAAAAGATATAAATCTAAAATTTAAATTTCCACAACCAAAGAATAAAAAAGTTACTCTTGAGCAAGCTATTGGTGACCTAGCTAATTCCGTTGTGCCTGCAAAAGAAAAGAATTACACGAATAAAGAGCAGTGCCAAATTCCTAATCATGAATATATGATTGGCGGATTTTCATCAATGTATATGTCGCGAAACAGAGTTAGAAGTTGGAATGAGCAATCATACACTATTCAGGCTGGTGGTCGACACGCACCTTGCCATCCTCAAGCTCCAAAATTCAAATTCATTTCTCAAAATTCGCGAATTTATGAACCTGGAAATGAGGATCTATACCGTAGACTAAGTGTAAGAGAATGTGCTCGAATACAAACTTTTCCAGATGATTTTATTTTTCATTATGAGAAAATAGCAGCTGGTTATAAAATGATTGGAAATGCAGTTGCAGTTAATTTTGCAGAAATTTTAGCCAAGCAAATTAAATCTACATTAAAAGGAATTAAGGAAGTTAATAAAGCTGAAAAGGACAAGGATTTATCATCCTCAATAGCAATATAACCTTATTATTGTCTATGACGAGTTTTTGAAGATATATAACGATTTAAAAACTATAGCCATCAATCTAAATAGTTGTAGGTATTGTTTTTATATTCTTTCGTTTTATATGCAATCAACAATATATTAATTGTCATTAAGGGGTCATTCTATATATTATGAGACTTCTGATTCCTTTTAAAAAAAATATGCCCTAACATTTATTAATTACATTTGATTAGCAGATTGATCTTACTCAAATCAAAAGGTTTTAATATTAAGTAAATTTTAAAACAATAAAATAATGTCAAAACAATGATAAAAACAATATTTGATCCTGAATTTAATATAGAAACTGATGATTATAATTTTTATTACCAAGAATCACTTACTACAAAATTAGATACCTCAAATAGTGATTTTAGTCAAGAAAAAATAAATGAAATTGTTTTATGGAAAGTCAATAGATATGCGGAATTTGACATGGAATTAATAGCGTTAATAAATTCAATTGATAATAGTAATACTGAACTTGATATTGATTTGACAAAAAAAGTTCTAAAACAATTACTAAAAACAAATGGTGTTCAATTAGCAATGGCTTCAACAATACTAAGATTTAGAAACCCAAGTGTTTATCAAATTATTGACCAAAGAGTGTTTCGTGTCATTTATGAAAATGAAATTCTTAATCTAAACATCTATCCGTCTGAGAAAAACTTAAATTTTCAAATTGAATTATATATTAAATACTTATTTGATTTAAGAAAAATATGTTTAAATCTAAAAATCCCATTTGAAAAGTCAGATAGAATTCTTTTTATGGCAGATAAAAGAATTAATAAAAAAGAAAAACTTAAAAATTATTAGATGTCAAACAAAGAATTAGACAACCAATACAATAATAGCAAAAGTAGCTATGAGGTTTTCTATTACGATGAAGACGAAACTAAAGTAACTCAATACCGATTTCATCTTAAAGATGATGATCCAGAGATTAAAAACAAACGGTTGTGTATCAGTAAAAATATTTTTACAGATTCTAGTGTTTAATTTTTGAAAGCAACAGAATCATTGGTAAAGAATAGTTTATACTAAAAAAACATCTATGAATGAAAGCATTGCTTACGAAATAAAAATTATTGATGAATTGTCTTCTTCTCTATCTAAAATGGGATGGACACTCAAAGTAAATTATAAAATTGACAAAAGGGTTAGATGTGATTTAGCTTTATTCTACAATGATATTTTTTACACTTTTATAGAAATAAAATATAGTAAAACTAAAACAGCATACAATCTATTAAAAACTAGAGGAGAATTATTCATTAAAGATAGACTTAACAGTAAGTCTAATAAAATAAATTTTGGGATACTTTTTATTAATGGAAATAAATTTTTAGTTAGTAAAAACACTTCATTACAACTAAAAAGTTTTCCAAAAATTGATGATTACCAATGGAGAAATGAAAATCAAACTAATAGGAAGAGATATAGCTTAGATAATAATTTTCTAAACGAATATGATAAAGGAAGTATCATAATTGATTTATTTTTATTAAAATATGAAAATATTTTACAGCAAAAAAACCTAGAAATTGCAGAATTAAAAAAAGAAAACTTAGAGGTTAGAAAAGAACTAGAAGAAAAAAACATAAAAATAAAATTACTACGAGAAGAGTTGTTAAATACCACAAATTTGATAAGAGCATCTCATTTAAGTAAAGAAGAAAAAATTAAATTTTTAGATACAGAATTTGAATCTTTTATTGATAAAAATAAAATGTTTAATGAAAAAATATATAAAAATAATTGGTGCAATAATTGGGATATATTAGACTCAAATTCTAAAATATTTATTAGAGAGGCTGAAAACCTTCATGAACACATATTACTTGATTATACAGCATATATTCATGGTTTTGCTAAAGCTTTAGAAAATGAAATTTTAAAAAAAGTTTTTATTAATTTTTTACTGCATTTTAGAAAGAACAAAATAGATCTAGACTATCAGGTTACAGATAAAATAAACAAATCAACTATTAATGCTTTTAAAAAATATTTACGACTAAATGACTTTTCAAGTTTTTTATCTTTAGATAGAATGAGGTTTATTATTTCTGCTATTTTTAGCAAAACTAATGATATCCTCCTACTGGAATTTAGAACAGTTTATTTAAAATATTTTAAAGAAATGAAAAATATTTTTTCAGATAATGGAAAGGTTCATGAACTTAAAGAAATTAGAAATGAAGGAGCTCATACCAAACCAATTGACAAAAAAATAGCTGACACTTTTTTTGAAATATTTAAATTAACTTTTAACGAGTTCATAAATAACTATAAGAAAGACTAAATTACTATCTAGATAGCTTACTAAATAATATTCGGAGCATAGAGACTACTCGTAAAAACTCTCCTTTATCACAATATTCCCATTAACAATTTTAATAGGCCCTACAAGGCCCAAAACATGTTCTAGTAAATATACAGGGCTTTCTTTTAAACGTTCTTTAAACTCCTGCCTAAGGGCTGCTAGGTATAAAGCCTGCCTGTGTACTCCAACTATACCACACTTGGCTTCTTTGTTATAGGCTTTTACTAGCTCTTTTAGTGTGTAGGTTTCAAAACTTGTTTTGTAGTCTGCAATAATTTTTGCGTCTCCTTCTCTGTTTATTAAAATATATTCCATTGTTTTTTTATTTATTTATTGATTTCCTATTTAATACAATTGTTACAAAAGCCAAAGCCTGCTATTACCTTAGTTTGTGGGCATGACGCTCCACAGGTATCGCAATACCAAATTTCTGATTTTTTATTTTGGACGTTACTTATACCCTCTTGAGGAAGCTTAAAAAATCTCGATTTAAATGCATCCATTGAAATTGGTTTGAATTTAGAAGACCCATCAGTTTTTCTCCAATATCTCAAAAAATCTTTGTCATACTGCTGTTTTAGTACCAATAGTTCTGTACTAGTAATTTGATGTATGTCTCTCATGCTAGAAGGTTTTTTCTGAGACAAGCTCAATGTTAAAATTATCAAGCTTAGAGGGCTTGCCATTATCACCAAATGGAGACCTGGCGTATATCTGTCCTGCACATGTGTGTATAATAGCAGCTCTTGTATACATACTAGCTGGGAACCCG
>Ga0209532_1002529_pt1 | contig 12852 bp, 17 predicted proteins | sample COG_02_FD_184746 | JGI IMG/M metagenome (GOLD analysis project Ga0209532, IMG submission 184746) | Pelagic Microbial community sample from North Sea - COGITO 998_met_02 (SPAdes) (version 2) | ecosystem: Environmental > Aquatic > Marine > Neritic zone/Coastal water | place: Helgoland, sampling... | reverse complement strand
CCTAATTTTTGCCTTATGACGACCATTTAAACTCCATAAATCTTCACCAGGGTTAAGCATTCCACGCTCAACAAGCTGACCAAATGGAACTCTCGGCTCACTTCTCTTTGACAAAGTTACCTCTAAGGATGATCGATCAAATTTCCTTATGTTTTTTATCCGCTCTTTTGCCACTTTTATATATGCTGGTTCTCTTTCAATTCCAATAAAATCGCGGCCTAGTTTTTTAGCTACTGCACCAGTAGTCCCAGTTCCAAAGAAAGGATCAAGAACTACGTCATTAGGTTTTGTTGTTGCAACAATTATACGGTGTAACAAGCTTTCTGGTTTTTGAGTAGGGTGTGCTTTATCACCCTTTTCATCTTTTAATCTCTCATGCCCAGTACATATTGGTAAGACCCAGTCAGAACGCATCTGAATACCATCATTAAGTGATTTAAGAGCGTCATAATTAAAAGTATATTTACTTTCCTCAGATTTAGAGGCCCATATGAGGGTTTCATGAGCATTAGTTAATCGCATGCCACGAAAGTTTGGCATTGGGTTTGATTTTCGCCATACAACATCATTTAGTATCCAAAAACCTTGATTTTGTATCTCACTTCCAACACGAAAAATATTGTGATAACTGCCCACAACCCATATCGCACCATTTGGTTTTAAAGTTCTCCTGGCTGCTGATAGCCAGTTTTTAGTAAAAGTATCGTATAGAGAAAAACTAGAGAATTTATCCCAATCATTATCTACGGCATCTACTTTCGAACTATCTGGTCTATGTAAATCCCCACGAAGTTGTAAATTATAGGGTGGGTCTGCAAATATCAAATCTATCGAGTTCGCAGGGAAGCTATTCATTGCCTCGATGCAATCAGTTTCCATAATTGTGTTAAGTGGAAGAGCTTCTCGTACCACTGTTGTCATTTTTCCCATTTCTGCCTCAATTGTACGCTTGTTGCGTCTCTAATTAATTTAGGGTCAAAATGATTCAAACAGGAATCTTTGTCAAAAACTATTTTTAATCAATAGGTTACAAATTATCCTTGATACAATATATTGTGTACGGGGCGAAAGGAAACCCTATGATGTGGTGTCACACCACATTTCTTTAAAGCAAAAATGTGGGCTTTTGTTGGATACCCAGCGTTTTTTTCCCACCCATATTCAGGATAGTGTTGCGCTAAATCCACCATATAATTATCTCGACTAACCTTAGCTACGATCGATGCAGCCGAAATAGACAGTGATTTACTATCTCCTTTAACCACTGCCAGTGCAGGAATCTTTAGTTTTTCAGGAACCTTGTTCCCATCAATCAAAGCATATTGCGGTTCATCTGGTAGACCATTAATCGCCCTACACATCGCCAAATGTGAGGCATGATAAATATTTAATTTATCTATTTCTATTACACAGGCTTCTCCAATAGAGTAGATTGATGTTTCTAGTATCTGAACAAACAACTCTTCCCTTCGTTTCTTGGATAGTTTTTTTGAATCATTTAAACCGACAGGAATATTATTTTTATCTAAAATAACCGCTGCAGCAATTACTGGTCCAGCAAGAGGCCCTCGTCCAACTTCGTCTACGCCAGCAACGGTTAAATACCCTTCCTCACTTAAGCGCCTTTCCAAAAGGTAGTCTGGTTGAGGCTTTAAGTGTTGATACTGTTCTTTTATCATATCGAGTACCCTAGATATAATTTTAAAAATACCTTACAATCTAACACTCTTGATGACCACAGGTAAGGATCTTTTATGTTAAGTAATTTACTAAAGTCTGAAAGGTAATCCAGCTGGCACAACAAGGAATTATCTTTAATTGACAATCCACCTTAGTAAAATAATATTATAAAATGGAAAATTTTTACTTTTTTGGTTACGGCTCCCTATTAAACATAAATACACATACCTATCGTTCGCATGAGCGCGCATATATAACTGGTTGGCAGCGGCGTTGGTCTCATACCATATTCAGAGACATTCCATATCTATCTGTATATCCAGTGGTTGGTGGAAAAATACACGGATTAGTAGCTTTGGTGCCAAATAACGATTGGAAAGCCCTAGATGTGAGAGAGACTGGGTACAAAAGAAAATACACGAAATGTACTGTCGGTTCAAAGTCGAACAATAATACGCAACTTTACTACGTTCCAACCACTAACCTTACCAAGAAAGATACAAATAAAGGTATACTCTTAAGTTACTTGGACTGCGTTATTCAAGGTTACTTACATCAATTTGGTGAGGAGGTGGCGGCTGAGTTCTTTACTTCCACTGACGGTTGGGACATTTGCGTTACTGACGATAGATTACAACCAATATACCCAAGGAGTGTCAATCTAACTACATCTGAAAGAGTATTTGTAGATCATCATCTGCTGAAGATACAAAAATCTCTTTAAAATATTAGAAAAGGTATAAAAATAAACTCTAACTTAACTATCAGTCTATTTTTTGATGTACCTCTATGACATTCCCTTCTGGATCATGGAAAAATATCTGATGCCACTCTTTCGCAAATGCTGTTCCATAATCAGAATAAGGAATACCTTCTGCTTTTAGTCTACTGATAAATTTTTTTATGTCAGTAGTACGGAACGCAATATGACCTCTCTCAACTGGGTTAATTGCCTGTTTGTTTCTAAATCCAACATGCACGTCTCTTTCAGCTAGGTGCATTTCAATTTTACCTTCTGTAACAAAATTAATTTTACCATTATAACCACTCTCAGCAGTTTTTTCTGATCTAGGAAACTTCTCAAGAGGTACTTGATCCATTCCTAAAATATTTGTGTAAAACTTATTCATTTCGTCAACATCCTTGGAAACAAAATTTATATGGTGAAATTCTAACTTCATTAAATTACTCCAATTTCCAGATTTTTTTTGCTTTAAGCTATATGATATCATTTTAGTAAAACATTTTTCTAATCAAAATAGATGTTTTTAATTAAGGTTCAACTTACCTAAAAAATACCTTTCTCTTGGATCAAAAACTTCTTTGGTTTTTCCAAATATCTCAATTGGACTCTCTAAAGCAACCTTCATGCTCTTTGTCAAAAATCTCTTCCAAAAAATCAGGAATACCAAACTCTCCACCATCTCCAAGGAACTTATCTTTACACTGAATAAAACCTTCCATTGAACCAAACCAATCAGCCATTACTATCGACGTAATAAAATAGTAATCAACCCAGTTCCGATCATCAGCCTCACTTATTACAGTCATCCAGTGTCCATCTTTATCATCTCCCATAACTGTTACTTCTTCTAAGCCTAACATTCTGTTAAAATAACAGTATATAGCTTTAAAAAAATTTAATTATGTATCTAATTTATTATAATATGTTAACATAAAACTACTTATAACTTGGGAGAAAATATTATGCATGCCATTCAATTTATTGTACAACCTGATGTAAACAGGCCACGCGCAGAAACATTAACCACCATGAAAAAAGTCGCAGAAATTTGGAAAAAGTCTGGGTCAAATAAAACTACAGTAGCTACAATGACTGGGGGATTATACGGTGCCATGTCAGTGGTAGCTTACTTTGATGATGTCGCACACGCGGGGATCTGTAGAAAAAAAGTTAACGAAAATCCTGAAATTAGCAAAATTCTTGATGACTCTACAGGTGAGGTTCTTTTTGAAAATAGTTATTCTGAGGTAATTACATTCGAGTAGAAAATTTTGAAGTATATTATAAAGGTGGAAAATAGACCTATTACTCAGTGCCTTAAATCCCAATGAATTGATTTTGATGTTGGTAACTTAATTGGACATCTTATTTGGATACCTTGCAGGTCTTCTAACTTTAATTAACCCCTGTGTGTTACCTATCTTACCAATCGTCATAGCCACTAGCCTTCAGGCGAGTAAACACGCACCAATTGTCTTAGCTGCAGGCATGAGCACAAGTTTTGTCCTGCTAGGTCTCACTGTTTCTGCAGTTGGACCAGCGTTGGGCTTAAGCGACGAGATAGTATCACGCTCTGCCGCCTTATTAATGGTAGCATTCGGTTTATTTTTGCTAGTTCCGTTATTGGGTAAAAAATTTACCGTAGCAACGACAGCTATATCCAAAATAGCGGATGCAGGTATTACAGCGACTGTATCACAGGGGTTGGTAGGTCAATTTCTTGGCGGCGCCCTTTTAGGTGCTGTTTGGAGTCCTTGTATCGGTCCTACTCTTGGGGCCGCTATCGCACTGGCTAGCCAAGGAGTGGATCTGATTTATGCTGCTCTAATTATGACCAGCTTTGCCTTGGGTGTGTCAACTTTGGTCTTTATATTTTCTTTCGCCACTAAGAGTTGGCTAGAACGAAACATACGTTGGATGCGTGTTCTTTCAAAACACTCAAGGACAACTCTAGGGGGTACCTTTACTATTATTGGGTTTGGAATATTTTTTCAATTCAACCATACTATTGACACATGGCTTATTAACCACCTACCAACATGGCTTATCGATTTTTCTGTTATTTTATAAAGGATTAAAAATGAAAAGACGTATCTTCCTATCTACAGCTTTTGCAACTTTAGTCTTACCCCATCAGGGTTTAACTTTAGAAAAAGTTTTTTATACCCCTGGTCTCACCGAGGCTATAATCAAGGAGAGTAAAGTCATTTTTTTGGATTTCTGGACTAACTGGTGTTCCACCTGTGCAGCGCAAACCCGTGTAATTAATGAACTGCGTTCATCTGATCCTAACTATGATGCAAAGATTACCTTCATCACGGTAGACTGGGATCAATACTCGAAGGCACAAATTTCCAAAGATCTCAAAATTTCTCGTCGCTCAACCCTAGTGGCTGTGACGGATGGCAAAGTGTTAGGACGTCTTGTGGCAGCTACTTCTAGAAAAGAAATTAAATCACTAATGGATGCCGCTTTGTCAGTAGCAAGGAACTAAATAACTTAAGGAATTTATTTCAAAAACCTCCTTTATTAAGAACTTTGGCTTGTGTCCCAAAGGGATAATTAGGATAATAGAGGCCTTGAAAGGTTTTAATTATTCACCAGGGGATTAAAATGAAATGCAATCCAATTACTGGGTTTTTTGGAGCTGAGGTTACAGGTTTAGACTTAAGAAAAAAAATAGATACCTCTGTAAAGAAGCAACTACAAAATGCTCTTTCTGAACATTTAGTTATAGTAATTCGAGAACAATGGTTAGACGCCGACCAACAACGAGCATTAGCGAAAATATTCGGAGAACCTGCTATTAACCCCTATGCGCCAGGGTTACCTGCATATCCAGAAATGACTCACATTATTAAAGAAGCAAAAGAACGCACAGGTGTCTTTGGTGGCGGTTGGCATACAGATTTAAGCTTTCTGGACCATCCTCCCAGAGGATCAGTCCTATGTGCAATTGAAGTCCCACCTTTTGGTGGAGATACAATGTTTTCCTCACAACATGCTGCGTGGGACACCCTTCCAGAACCATTTAAAATTATGTTAGATGGGCGCAAAATTGCGCATGTTGGGAAACCTTATGGAGTAAAGTGGGCACCACCAATTGAGGAACAATCAATGAAGGGTTCAACAAAACGGGGAGACCCAGAAGCAGATCGTGAGCGTTGGCATCCTGCTGTTTTAACTCACCCAGTCACAGGCAAGAAAGGGTTATATATAAATCCAACTTACGCCCTTCGTATTGAGGGAATGAGTGAAGAAATGAGTCGCCCATTCTTAGAAGAGTTATTTAGGCATACATCTCTACCGGAACACTGTTTACGTCTTCGTTGGTCTCCTGGAATGGTTGTTATCTGGGACAATTATGCGACCCAGCATTACGCGATCAACGACTATCATGGTTTTAGGCGAGAAATGCGTCGGGTAGCATTCAAAAGTGGCAGATTAGAAGAGTGGTCTAACTAAAGAATATAAATTTTAATACCTATAGTAAACTGGGGGCAGAATATCTGGATAGAACTAATAATATAATTTTTTGAGAATTCTAAATAATTAAAATTAACTAATTAGTTCTTACTAACCTAATACTGACAGAGGGGTTTTATTTATGTTATCTCATTAGTTTTTTTTTTGAGTATATAGGAGCTTATCATCCTTAAAAAAACCTTCTTGGTAGATACTTCCATCTTTGTTATACTTAATTGCGGGCCCGTTTAGTTTATTGTTATCCCATTCACCGGTCCATTTCTTCCCACTTGCAAAAGTAAAAGTACCTTGCCCGTATGCTTTTCTTTTCCTGAATCCACCTACGTATTTATCTCCATTAGCGTACGTTAAAATTCCCTGACCATGCCGTTTATCATTCTTAAATTCACCTGCGTATTTATTCCCATTGATGTAAGTATATGTACCCTGACCATGCTTCTTACCATTTTTAAATTCACCTACGTATTTATCTCCATTAGCGAGATTACGAATTCCCTGTCCGTGCCACTTATCATTCTGCCACTCACCTACATATTTATTTCCATTGGCATTTGTATATGTGCCCTGGCAATTAGTCCAATATGCTGTTCCCTTGTAAGGACAGTTGGGAAGAGCCCAAACATTTGAAACAACTAATGTGAAGATGGTGGATAATACGGATATAAAATATGTTAGTGAATTCATAAACTAACCTTAACAAAAGTTTTCATAAAAAGAGTAATTTCATCTCAAAAGTGTGCTTCAAGTGTTTTTATGATAAGAACTAATTTTATTTATCACGCACTTCCTACTTCAAACTAAAATTAATCTACTGTGTCCGTTTGTGTGATAATTACAAATTCAACGCTCTGGCTTAAAGGTATACTTTTTATGTCTTTTGTTTCAAACTTTATTATTAACCTGTCTTTTTAAGTACTTTACCGAATAAGTATCAAAATGATAGTCATCTACAGCTTCAAATCCATTTTTATAATGGAAGTTTAACGAAACCTGATTAAGTGGTAGGGTGTATACCTCACAGCATATTGGCAACTTTTTTAAAGAAGAAACTTTATATAATTCTTTATACAAATCTGATCCAAGCCCTATACGACCATGGTTTTCCTTTATTGCAATTCTGTCTACATATATAAATCTATCTTCGCGATCATTAAAGAACTTATAATTTATAGACTGATGTTCTGATCTCTCCCTGAAACATATCATAAAGCCTACAACCTCGTCATCACTTAGCACATACATACAAGTGTAACTCCGTTCGATTAATTTTGATAATTCAGCCTCTGCGGTTAAATTTGTTAAGTAATGAGCATGATCCTGATTAAGAGAATAAATTTGTTTCAAGATATGTTTTTCAGGGATCGAACTAGTTTGTATAATTTTCATAATAGAAACCTACCTACATTCCCCAAAAGCTCAATAATAGAGTATGTCAACTGCACTCGTATATTATGTCGCGCCATCGCTTCGGTAAACCTCTAAATCGAGCCTGATTGATTATCAATCCCTCTGCAACTATGTCGCATGAATCCAGCTAACTCTAGAAAGGAGCGACTCTCGTTATCTTTTCAATGTAAGTTATGCCAGGATTACTCAACCCAAGGTTAATTATACCTCAATGTTAATTTTGAGATGAAGAAGGGTTTTAGAAACTAATAGTATAATATAAATAAACGTTACTTTTAGAATGTTTGAACCTCTTAATTAAGTATATGAAGCTATAGATTAACAAAAAAGGAATAGATTATGTCAATGTCCGGAACACCAAAAAAGAAAACTGATCAATCACTTATTGATGAGTTCCTAAATAAAGGTGGTAAAGTTATCAAAGGTAAAACTAAACCTATGAAACATGAGCTTGGCTCTAGTAATAACGTTTGGAATAACCCACTTACTAAAGATGAGAAAAAATCACTAAAAAAATAATAGTATTTCTTTTATGATATTAATTTTCAAACAATTTATCGAACAAACCTTTTTGATCTAGATCATATAGCTCCATACAATCTCCAATATGTTCACCATTTAAGAACACTTGTGGCACAGTATTACGATTAGAGCTTTCCATCATAGATTTTTTGAACTCTAAATTACGACTAACATCAATTTCAGTAAAGCTAATATTTTTACTCTTCAGTAACCGTTTAATTCTTGAGCAAAACCCACACCAAGGTCTCGTATAGACTTCAACTAAATTCATTCTAAACCATTTTCCCCATTAACCTTGATTATTATAAGTATAAGATACCTTGAATTCAGTCTCTTATACAAAAAGCTTATCTTACAACATGAAATCAAAATGTTTTAAAACAGATTCTTGAATTTCCCATATACCTTTAAAGTTTGATTCTACTACAAAAGTATCGCCTGCTCTGACAATTCTTGCTGAAGTGCCATCATCTGGAGTTATTTTAATTACGCCTTTGATGATGTGAACAAATTCATATGCAGAATAGGTTGCATGATACGTGCCAGGTGTGGCTTCCCATATGCCAGAAATCATATTTTTTTCTTTATTGGTGTGTAAGACTTGTGTTTTCATGCTCGGATTACCCTCAACTACAATCCAACCATCTAGATCACTTGTATCGGCCTCCGGTTTTTCAATATCATCAAACTTAGTAAGCATCTGTTTTATTCCTTGAATAATAGGTGATTTGTGCATTCTTATTTTGACGAAATAAGATTATCAAGTGATCATTTGAAAGATGGGCCTGAAAGCATCATAATCCTTTGTAGTGATACACAAACTTTGTATGATTTTTTGGATATTTTTTGAGGGTGTATTTCATACAATATAGACTATTTCTTTCACAATAACTTGGATGCAAAATTATCCATGTGTTCCGCTAATTTGATATCTAGCTCTGATACGCCATTTAAATCATGGGTGGTGAGGACTACATCAACTCGAGAATAAACATTAAACCATTCTGGATGGTGATTAATTTTATCTGCAAATATTGCTATGCTTGTCATAAAAGAAAATGCTTCATTAAAGTTTTTAAACTTATAAGTTTTAGAAATGGCATCTCTCTCACTTAATATTTTCCAATTTGCGTCAACTAAAGGTTTTAAATTATTTTTGTTTACTTTGTTATTCATAAATTTCCTCCAATAAAGTTTCTTTCTAGATACTCTAGATACTATCGTGGTTTATAGATTAGGTTTCGGCATCAATTTGACAAAAATTTTGATATTTTTTCTGTGAAAACTTTACCTTTTTTAAAACCCCTTATACCCCAAGTTTTATAAACAGAGTTTTGTTGATTACATGTTTTCATAGATAAATTTCTTATTAAATGTATAGGTGACCCACCTCCACCTTTTCTTGAATTTCCTTCTGCAACTGTAAGACATAAATTCGCATTATTTTTTAAACGAATGGTGTTGTCTTCACTAAATACAAATTCTTCTGTACTACCACATTTTTCAAGATTTAAATTCAAAGGGTTCTTAGAAGAGGTTGGATGCGCACAAACATCAAAATAAGGAAAGAACAATTTTTTTTGCTTCAATTTATTAACATCTAAACCTTGATCGACAGCAATTTCTCCTTGATAAGAGTAACATGTATGTGCCTGAATTCCTCTGCTTATTTTTGCCCTAAATTTATGTCCTTTAATGTCAATACAAAACCCTCTTTTATCATCTAAATTATTAAGTAACTTAATTTCTACCAAATCAACTTCAGACTCACTCCAACTGGGTGATGATAAGAATGAAATGAAAAGAATGGTTATGAGTGTTGTTAGTTCTTTCATAATAGAACCCTATCTGGATTTCCCAAAAGGTCAAATATAAGGATTACAAATTTAGGACGTAGGTTGTACCAACTTATGTCCTAAATTTCCTATAAGAAATCTTACAAAGAGTTGGTTCATAATGACACTGTAAAGTGGGAACGTTTTGGGAACACTTTTTTGGGGTGTTTTTGGAGTTTTTCTAAAAATGTCAAAATCTTAAGTTATTGTTTTTAGGAGGTTTTTTGGTGATCCCGAGTGGACTCGAACTACTGCCCTATCCCTTAGGAGGACAAAGGTCGGTGCTATTATCTAATGAAATCAATGACTTAACTGTATCATAAAAGTAACTGTGAATATTTTTGTCCATACTCTTGTGTCAGTTTCAGTCCAAAAAGTGTAAAATTATCTCATAAAATCAGTGGGTTACAGGGATAAAAATACAGTGGAAAATCATTTAAAGACATTGTTTATTATCAACTCGTTTCTAGCGACCTAAACTGATCCAACCTTAATAATCAGAGTAAGATTTCTCTTCTACCAGTTCAGATCCAAAAGCATCATTTATGTTTCTTTTGATGCGTGAGCGTTCATCATTTGTAAAGTACACACTCCGGGCAAGCTGTAGAAACTCATCATCAAACGATTTAGCTCTTTCTTTATCCCTGATGTTGTCCTCAATATCCCAAAGCTTTTGGTTGATTTGTTTTAACTCTTCTAAAAGCTTGGTAGCACCGGTTTCCTCAGAGACATTTTTGAGGAAAATTGTGTAAAGTTGTTTATGTTCCCTTTCAACATTCTCCAAAGCACTTTTTAAAGTAAGGTTTTCTAATTTAATTTGTAGGATTGTTATTTTATCAAATAACTCACCCCAAGAGACAGGTACCTTTGGGCTATTCATTCTAAACCCTTTTCTTGTTGTAGTAGCAAGCCTAAATCCTGCTTCATTTCATCAAAAACATACTTCCAATTACCCCTTTGTTTCTGACGATACAAGGTCATGGTTGGATACCATGGACTGTCATTTCGATCTAACATCCAGCGCCAATCTGGGCTATGTTTAAGTGCAACCCATGTTTGGCAGCCCAAAGCTCCTGATAAGTGAGCTATTGCTGTGTCAGAAGTGATGATTAGATCACAGTTAGCCATAACAGCAGCCGTATCAATAAATGCATCGTCTCCAGCGTCAAAATCATCACCCAAATTGGTCAAATCAAATTTGATCTCTTTAATTTGTTCCTCACCTTCTCCTTTGTGAAGACTTATTAGTTCTACATTTGGTAATCCTGATATGCCTTCGAATAATGACAGAGGGAAAGATCTCCCAACATCTATTTTATTTTTGCTACCCTGCCAGCAAATACCGATCTTAAACTTATCTTTACTAAGACGTTTGCCCCATGACACAACTTTCAGATGATCAGCAGACAAGTAAGATGCCATTTCAGGTATTGTTTCTAAGTTCGTCTTGAACAGATATGGTAGGCTCATAAGTGGCGCTTCAAAGTTGATTTTTTTTTCGTTTGGAAAGCTCTCTGTAAGAACGACGTTACAGTCCAAGGTGTACAAAAGAGTATGCAGTTTTTGTTTTACTTTGAAAGTTATCTTAGCTCCTTTTTGCTCTAGTAGTGGTAAATACCTACAAAACTGAATGATATCTCCTAGCCCTTGCTCTTCATAAATGACGAATTGCTTTCCTTCGATGGCTTTGCTTCCATCCCAAGATAATTCATCTCTTGGGAGCCTAACTCCAAAATCTTTTTTCTTAAGACGCCATTCAAAAAGTTCTAGCCCTTTTTGAAATTCTCCCTGCAAATTGTAGGCAAAACTCATATTGTAATAGGCATCAGCATAATTAGGCTTAAGTAAGAGTGCCTTATTGTAAGCCTCTATCGCCTCTTCCTGCTTGCTTTGATCGTTGAGTGCAATACCCATGTTGTTGTAGGCATCAGCATAATCTGGCTTGATGGCTATCGCCTTGTTGTAAGCTCCTATTGCCTCTTCCGACTTACCTTTAAGTTTAAGAGCATTGCCCATGTTGTTATAGGCTTCAGCATAATCAGGATTGAATGAAAGTGCTTTGTTATAAACCTCTATAGCTTCTTCCAGCTTGCCTTGATCTTTGAAAACAGTGCCCATATTGTAATAGGCATCAGCATAATCAGGCTTAAGTAAGAGTGCTTTATTGTAAGCCTCTATCGCCTCTTCATGCTTGCTTTGATCGTTGAGTGCAATACCCATGTTGTTATAGGCCTTAGCATAATCTGGCTTGAGTGAAAGTGCTTTGTTGTAAGCCTCTATCGCCTTGTCCAGCTTACCTTGATCTTTGAGAGTAACGCCAAGGTTATTAAATCCATCAACATAATTGGGGTTTAATACAGTAACCTTCTTAAAAGCTGCTGAGGCTTCATCAGCTCTTCCCAATCCTTTATTTGCAGCACCTAGAATATTCCAAACGATAAAAGCCTCTGGATATCGCCTTGTAAGTGCAGTTGCCTGCTCAACTGCTGCTGCCAGTTGCCCTTGGTTGTACAAGTTCAACAACTGATTAATGGCATCCTGAGGAGGCCCATTAACAGAAGCTGATGATTGATTTAAAGCTGCTAAACCCTTCTGTGCCCGTTTGTTCTTGGGAAAAGCTTGTAAGACGCCTTGGTACAGATTTTGTGCTTCTGCTGTCTTACCTTTTTTAGCATGAGACTTTGCTTTTAAAAGATCCTGATCAACTGATAATTTTACCACTGCAGTGTCTCTCTTTAGTCAAATCTCATATTGAGAAGGTGAGTTATTCGTAAACATGTATTCCTATGCTTACATTTTGGCAGCAGGTTTGAAAAGGGGGGTGAATGAGCAAAGCTCTGATAGTCCTTACCTCAGCTTCTTTAAATCCCACGGCTTAAGCTTTCAAAAAGTTAAGCTAACCAAGCCACCAGGTTTAAAAGGCAGCCATTTTAAAATCAGTATAGCAACAGCTTTGGAGCTTAATTAGCCTGTGACAAACAGAGAGTATGAAGTTACAAAATATGTAAGAAAGTTGTGTTCAGTTGCATGTCTCATTTCGTATAACATCTCTATGAGTTCATTTTAACTCATTAACGAAGACAAATTTAGGACGATGGTTGTACCAACTTATGTCCTAAATTTCCACTCTATCGTCCTTAAAATTTCCTATAAGAAATCTTACAAAGAGTTGGTTCA
>Ga0209532_1002525_pt1 | contig 12867 bp, 10 predicted proteins | sample COG_02_FD_184746 | JGI IMG/M metagenome (GOLD analysis project Ga0209532, IMG submission 184746) | Pelagic Microbial community sample from North Sea - COGITO 998_met_02 (SPAdes) (version 2) | ecosystem: Environmental > Aquatic > Marine > Neritic zone/Coastal water | place: Helgoland, sampling... | reverse complement strand
AGAGTCATCACACCCAAGAGGTTATATATAAATTAAATAGCGTACTCTCATCTTAACACCTCATGAAATACCTCCCTCTCTAACACTTCAAAATAAGCCTCAAACTCCTCCAATATCACCTCTTTAGAAAAACACTCACAAGTACTATTAATCTCCTTTAAAACGGCTGCATGCAAGCCAGATTTAAGCACTCCAACCCTGTAATAATCCTTAGCCTTATCACTGACTTTTAGCTTGCCATGCGCTCGCTTTTTATGTGTTCCTTTGATTAGGCAGGTTAATAATTGGATAGTAACATGAGTGGGGACCAGGTGCCAGTGGTTTTTATTCTAATCCTAATGAGTAGTATTTTTTATAATTTAGATGGATTGATTCTTAGAGTTTGGCTTCAATGGTTGTTTTGAAACCGAGCACAGAGTAAACAGCAGTTAGCAAGGCAAACGCAGTTCTAACCCAATGTAAGTTGACCCACCATTGAAGTCTTATGGCAGTTGCTTCTTGCGTAAATTCCCCTCCTAAAAAGCCGAAGTTTGTTGGGATATGGTAAATGGCTGAGATTAGAAATCCTGCAATTACTCCGTAAAGAGCAATCCTCCATGGTTTGCTAGCTTTGGTTTTTCTATACCAAATAAAGCAAGTAACAACTCCAATAATGGATGGAATCATGGTCAAGGGTAATGTGGTCAGGAGTAATGGGAATTTCAGGGTAAAATCTGCTATAAAGGAGTCTGTATCAAGAGATTGTCAATAAGGTGCATGGACCAATCCCATGTTAATAAGATTTCCCAGGTAGGCGCTCGACCCGATGATTGCTATGAGGCTTATGGCTAAATTATTCTTAGTGAGTTTCATTTTGTTATTTCATTTAGTCTGTAATTAGTCAGCGATTTTGAATTACTGCCAACGTTTAGCTAAACTGCGTTTCAATGCTGTTTAGGTTTTGTTATGCACTTTTATTTTGTTTTAATCAGTCTTATGGACTCATTTTCAATATTCAAAATATAAACATTAGGACCTAATGAAGATAAATCGATTGTATTAACTTGAGAATTCAATGTACCACTGGTTACTATTTCTCCAATAATATTGTATATCGAAAAATCATTAGATTGTTTAGATTTTAGTTCAATCGTAAGCTCCTGATCAAAAGGATTTGGAAATACCTTGAATTGATCTAGTGAACTATTTATATCACTTATTGATGTTGTTATGCATCCAATTATTCCGTTAATGTCATAATGAGAAACAAATTGCCAAATCTCTGCGCTTGCATCAATATCCATATTTCCAAAACTTCCTGGCCAATCATGTCCACCATCAATTACTTTTAATTCTTCCACATAAGTACATCCGTTTTCTGTAGACCAGGTGTTTCTTTCAACTGTAGAACCATCTGTAGTATTGGTATTTGCAACATTTGTTGTTACAGGATTAGTGTCACAGTTATTTTGGGTAGCCCAATAATGGTGCATATCAGCTGCAGATTTATAATATTCAATACCTTGATAGATAACACCATCATACAATGAGTTGTAATCTGCTGTTCCTAAAACTGTCATTACTCCAGTTGAGTGAGTTGGAGTACAGTTGTTATAAGCAGAAACCCCCATTGTTCTAGCAACAACTCCAATTGCGGCAATTCGGTTATTTAATCTACAACCTAATTCAAAAGTAAATTCACCCCCTAGCGAATATCCCGTTGCGTAAACTCTAGTCGTATTAACATTGTAGCCCGTAATTATAGTATCCAATAATGCATCTACAAATGTTAAATCATCAAATGCGGGTTGGTTTTTTCTTATCCAATTGGGTGATCCAGGAATATCATCTGTAGGATCTCCAAGCGCCTGAGGATAAACTAATATAAAATTAGCTGTATCTGCAATGGATCTAAAGTCTGCAATTTGTATAAAGTCTGCAGCGTATCCACCACCACCATGAAAGGCAAATAATAAAGGGTATGCAACAGAGCCGTCATAGCTAGCTGGTGTATATATAATATATTCTCTGTCTTCGCTGTCAAAAGTTAGTGTTTCTGTTGTTTGTGTTTGGGCATTACTTATAACTGAAAATGCAATAATTGTAAATACTGCAAGTAATAGTTTTGTTTTCATAATTAACTTGTTAAAGGATTTATATACATCTATACCGTTTGAAGCCTGAGTTACCCTACTTTTAATTGTGCATAACAAGGAAATATACGTATTACGTTTATTTCCCTTATGTGCGAAGTTAGAAAAAATTTAAATCGTCAGAGGACTTTATATATTTTTCAAATGTACCGAAGTTATGTGCGTATAAATTTGAGTAGCCTTGATATCACTACGACATTCCTTTTATGCCCATATCTAAAATCAAGGATCATTCTCACCTTAAAACTTCATGAAATACTTCCCTCTCTAACACCTCAAAATAAGCCTCAAACTCCTCCAATATCACCTCTTTAGAAAAACACTCACAAGTACTATTAATCTCCTTTAAAACGGCTGTATGCATCCCAGATTTAAGTACCCCAACCCTATAGTATTCTTTAGCTTTATCACTTACTTTTAGCTTTCCATGCGCTCGCTTTTGGTGTGTTCCTTTGATTAGAATAAAATCATAATCTCCTAGTGCGATAAAGCCTGAATCTTCAAGTTCTTTCATAGCGAGAACAACCACATTACCATAGGGATTAAGACCCGTTCTACGCTCCAGTCCAATACCATTAGCGATGTCTGATTCATCTGCTTGAATAAAGCCTGCAGTACTGCAATGTGCTTCTAGGAAACAGTAGATTAATTTAGCTTCTTTGGATAGCTGTTTGAAGGTGTGGTCATTCCATTTTAGGGTGTCTAATCTCATGTAATTTGTTTTTGTAAAGTTACAGGGGAGGGTGTTTACATTGTTAAACTCTATTAAATACAAGAATCTTAAATCTTGAGAGGTGGAAAAGAAGTTATTGAATTTAGGGGCATAAATTATCTATCAATAGTTCACTTTATTTTCATCAATATTTTAAATTTCAAAATTATTTATTATTTTAGTTTTGTAATTTAATAATATGTAATATTTGTTTTTTAATTCTTTATCAAGAAAATTACAAGCTGAAAAATAATATTTTAAAATTTAACTTTTATAATTATGTCTAATTACAGAAATGAAAGCTTATTGTGGCTAATGAAAAATACCCTGAATTTTGACAGTATCCCCCCTGCTGCAGATTATCTGAATTACGGAAAGGCATTATTGCTTTGCTGTAAAGGTGATGGCGTTATTGCTGAAGGAGAACGTGCATTTGTTGTTGGCTACTTTGCAGCTTTTGGATGTCCAGATGATGTTTTAGATACTTTATCTGTGTATGGTGGTGAGGGAGACCTTAAATCAATAGTAGGATCTTCTCCCCAATTGCAAATGACAAGTAAAGCAGCTATTTATGACTCTATAAGAGCCTGTGATGCCGATGGAAAATTAGCTGATGGAGAAATTAACGTAATTAAAGAAATAGCAGCCATGGTAAATGTGAGTACTTCAGAAGTTGATGATATTATTGCTATATATAGGGCAGAACAAGCCGTTAAAGAGACGCGCTTGCAAATTACCTATCCAAATGGGTCTCCTTATTAATTTTTAAGTTTTCATAGATTACAATCTGAACAAATAACTATAACGGAGTTTAACAAGAATTATCCTTTCATTATTTGTTTTATGTTGTTTTTTAAATTTGTCTTTTTTTTTAAAAGGTGTTATGAGTTATAATAATGATGAAATAATTTTTGATGTTATTGTTATTGGATCAGGAATAGGAGGGTCTTCTATGGCTGCTATTCTTGCTAAGAATGGATATAAAGTGCTTAATATCGAAAAAGGTCAACATCCAAGAACCACCTGGGGCGAAGCGACACTACCCCAACTTTCTTTCTGGATGTGGTTGATCAGTGAAAGATACGATTTTCCAGAAATTAAAATCTTAGCTGATGAACGAAAAGTCACAGAGCATATCTCGAATGCTTGTGGTATCAAAAGATCTATCGGCTTTGCTTATCACAAAGAAGGAGAAAATCATGATATGCTGAATGAATCTCACCAGATCTTAGCTCCTGAACTACCTTTTCAATCTGAAACACATTATTTCAGAGAGGATATTGATCTATATATGGCAGAAGTTTCAAAAAAGTATGGTGTTGAATTAATGGAAAATACTGAGGTTATTGCCTTCAAGGAAGATGACAAAGGAGTAACGATTACTACAAAGGAGGGAGGCGAGTTTCAAGGACGCTATGTCATTGATTGCTCTGGTAAGCAATCCATAATATCAAAAACACATAAACTTCATGAGGAACCAACTAGGTTAAAAAGTGAAACACGGGCTATTTGGAATCATTTTGAAGGAGTCCAAGTGTTTGATAAAATGTTTACAAAGCAGGAATTACCAGGTATGAAGCATCGATGGCATGACGGTACTTTACATCATGTTTTTGATGGTGGCTGGTTTTGGATTATACCTTTTGATAATCATGAAAAATCAAATAGTTCTATATGCAGCATAGGTCTTATGCTAGATTGCAGAAAATATCCAAAAAATTCCAGTATGACTCCCGAGGAGGAATTCCAGATGTTTGTCAATAAATTTCCTACGGTTGCCGAGCAAATGAAATATGCTAAGGCAAAGAAATCTTATTTAGGAACAGATAGAATTCAATATTCATGTCAAAAGACAGTAGGAGAAAGATATTTCATTACTCCTCAGGCTTACGGAGCAGTTGATGCTCTTTACTCAAGAGGTATGATTAGTACCTTTGAAAGTATGTATATGTTTTTAGATCGTATTCTAGGAGCATTAAAAGATGATGATTTTAGTTTAGCTCGGTTTGAAAAATTTGATGATCTTCATAGGAATCAGTTAGATATGCATGATAAGACTGTGGCTACTGCTTACAAAGCATTTGGTAATTTTGATGCTTGGAGTATCTGGGTAAAAGTGTGGATTGCATCCAAGCTATATGGTGATATTTGGTTATTTCGAAGTGTTATGAAATATATGAGAAAGCCAGATAAAAAAATACTTGAAGATTTAGATTTTAACAAAGCACCTTTTATAGACCCATTACAACAAATTATTGATTTGGCTTTTGATTTGTTTACTCAGGCTGAAGAAGGTAAAATGAGTTGGTCAGATGCATCAAAAGAGGTTAAGGATGCATTGGCGGGTGCAAATTGGTTGCCCCACCAACAAATTCCATGGGCACAGATTGAAAAAAGACATTTAGACTTTACTCCAGAATTAAAATTACCGTCCATAATATTATGGGGTAAAACCAAAGCACCTAAATGGATTCAAGATCAAATGTTTGATTTTCTTCCAATTCCTTTGGTTAAAATGAAGATAAAAGAAAAATTAGGAATGAAGGTTTCTGCCTAAGGTTAATTTAATTGTGTAATGGATTTAAGCTACGCACAAGCCAAGAGGCTCTACAAAAAGAAAAAGTACAAATTCTCAGTAGGTGCGTATCAGTGGATTCAACTGGGCATGTGTTTGCCGATATGAAGTTGAAAGGGGAGTTGCTCTGTTGGTGATTCAAATTGTGGGGCTTATGTTTCATAAAAAAGGGTTCTAGAAATGTTTTATAGAACCCTTTTTAGTTTAGTATTCGGTTATGGCTTAAAATAATAGTAGCTAATTCAATATGGATTACTGATAAGACTTTAGATTTCCAACCATATAGTCTTTTACTAGTTCAACCTTACCTCTTTCCCTTAAAATATTAACAAATTCACTTTGACTTTGAAGCTTATCATAAAGCATCATATGATCATGACCATCTTTTCCTGAAACAACCACCCAATGAGTTGCTCCATTTGGACGATTGATGTCATAGGTTCCAAAACCAACACTTCTTCCCTCAAATTCTTTTTTGAACTTTTTCACCATTTTATCATGAGCAATTTTGAATTGGTTCGAGTTTTCAACTTTGAAATCCCAAATATGCCTTTGTTTGTACTCCTCGTTCGTTCCATCTTGCCAACTTAAAATTCGGCCTGAATATTGTTCTCCCCATTCTGCGCGATTACTCATCTTACTCCACCATAATTCAGCCCTAGATGACATGTCATTTCCTTCCCACATGTCTACACCAAGTGGCCAACTCCAAACTAGACGATGCGTAACTCCATTATCACTTCCTGCACCAACCCACTGAAGTGCAACATAGCCTTGATTAAGTTCTACATCTTTCATGGCTTGATCGTAAGTTGCCTCTATTTGCTCTTGAGAATAATCTTTTGCTTTTATTTCACGAACATCAAAAGCCCTATTTTGAGCTGTTAGAGTTATTGACACTATTAAAGTGACAAAAAAAAATATTTTTTTCATTGTTTTGATTATTAAGTTAGTAAAAATTTAAGGCACCAATTTAAATAAAATTTCTTTATAAACTTAACCTCACCTAAACACTTCATGAAATACTTCCCTTTCTAACACTTCAAAATAAGCCTCAAACTCCTCCAATATCACCTCCTTAGAAAAACACTCACAAGTACTATTAATCTCCTTTAGAACGGCTGTATGCATGCCAGATTTGAGTACTCCAACTCTGTAATAATCCTTAGCTTTATTACTTACTTTCAGCTTACCATGTGCTCGCTTTTTATGCGTTCCTTTGACTAGGATAAAATCATAATCTCCTAGTGCGATAAAGCCTTGATTTTCCAGTTCTTCCAAAGCGAGAACAACAACATTACCAAAGGGATTAAGACCTGATCTACGCTCCAGTCCAATACCATTAGCGATGTCCGATTCGTCTGCTTGAAGAAAGCCAGCAGTACTACAATGTGCTTCCAAAAAACAGTAGATTAACTTGGCTTCTTTGGTTAGCTGTTTGAAGGTGTGGTCATTCCATTTAAGGGTGTCTGATCTCATGTAATTTGTTTCTTACAAAGTTACAGAGGAGGTAGGAGGAGGTGTGTTGTGTAAAGTATTTGGTAAGAGGTTAAAACCTATTTTGATTTTGTATTTCTTAACTATCCTATTGTATTTGGTAGGTTCCCGTTTACTATTTTTATCTATTTATAGATATAACTGCAAGGTTTCGTAAATTAGGATTAATAGTTTTCTTCACTGTTTAATTGTTCGTTTTCATGATAGATTTCTATAACCCCTCTGATTAATGATCCAAAAACCTGTAGCTATTCGACCATGGGGTTATCTATTGATTGAGTGCCTCGGTGGAGCTATTCAATTAATGTAATCTTATTACGAGTTAAACTGCGCTTATTTTGCCAATCACACAAATCTTGCAATATTTTTTTCAATTGAATGGCGCTTTCTGTCAATGAGTACTCTACTTTTGGGGGGATCTCATTATACTGCTGACGAAGCACCAAACCGTCTTGCTCCATTTCTTTCAATTGATCTCCCAGCACCTTTCCCGAGATTAAAGGAATCATAGACAAGAGTTCACCAAAACGAAGTTTACCATTCATAAGCCGTGACAAAATAATTATTTTCCACTTCCCACCCAAGATTTGCATGGCACTACTTATAGGACAACTATTGTTTGCTTCTATGTCGATCATTAAAAAGGGTAATCACTTATAAAGTGAATTAATAAAATTAGCTTTCTATTTTTTATTAAAAAAAACTCAAAAAACTAGCTTAAATATAATAATATCAAAATAAAGTTTAGGTGAAATCAAATAATTATTAACATATTATAAGAATATTACAATTTAATAATAAGTTACATTTTGTAAGTATAAGTCATTACATTTGTTGAAAAAATAAAAATTATGACAAATACTTTTACCAATCAATGGGCCGCATTGGTCATTAAATTTCGGTGGTGGATAGTTGTCGCATCCATTACTTTTGCCTTGGGTCTTGCCTCTCAAGGAAAAATGGAATTTGACGGTGATTATCATGCTTTCTTTAGTGAATCAAATCCAGAACTAGAAGCTTTCGATGCTTTACAGGAAAAATACACGAAGGATGACAATATATTGATCGCATTAGTCCCTAAAAATAGAGATGTTTTCACCAAATATAACCTCGAAGCCATTGAATACCTGACAGCGCAATCTTGGAATACGCCTTATTCCACGCGAGTAGATGCTATTACCAATTACCAACACACCAGGGCTGAAGGAGATGACTTATTCGTTGAAGATCTCTCGTATGAATCTCATTTAAAATTAGATACCGATATTGAAAGTATCAAAAAAATTGCGTTGAGAGAACCATTATTAATCAATAGAATCTTAAATAAGGACGGTAGTGTCACAGCCATAAACATTACCGTGAAGCTTCCTGGCATAGACAGCGAGAAAGAAATCCCAGAAATTACCACAGCCACACGGAATATGATTTCGGAGTTTGAGATAAAATACCCTCAATTCAAAACCTATGTTTCAGGAACAGTTCCTTTAAATACTGCTTTTTTTGAATCTTCTCAGAAAGACTTAGCACTGATCGGTGCCATGTTTTTGATTGTCATTTTGGTGACCTTGGTAATGACACGCAATTTATTTGCAACCCTGGCGACCCTGATTGTTGTTATGCTATCCATCATGAGTGCCTTTGGATTTATTGGACTTACAGGCATCAAACTCACAGCCCCTTCGGCTACTTTTCCAACGATGATCTTGACTTTAGCCATAGCCGACAGTATACACATACTGACCACGTTGCTTCATGGCATTCGACATCAAGGTTTGGAAAAAAACAAAGCTATCCAAGAAAGTATAAAACATAATTTTATGCCCGTGTTTATCACTAGTATAACAACTGTTATTGGATTCCTTTCTTTAAATCTGGGGGATGCGCCTCCATTTTGGCATTTAGGTAACATCACGGCATTTGGTATGACGATGGCATTTATTTTTTCGACCACCACCCTACCCGCTTTAATGGCTTTATTCCCTTATTGGAAAAAAGATTTTAAAAAAGCTGAAAAACAGATTGGACCAAGCTTGTATACCCGACTTGGAAATTATGTAGTAGAGCGTCCCAGAACACTGACCGTCTCAAGCTCTCTTTTTGTATTGATCATGGGAGTCTTAGCTATGCAAAACATATTCAATGACCAATTTGTAAAATATTTTGATGAAACCGTTAAATTCCGCACCGATAGTGATTACATCAGTGATCACTTGACGGGTATTTACAATTCAGAATTTTCTATAGGAGCAGTGGAAAGTGGGGGTATAAATAACCCAGATTATCTCCAGAAATTAGAGGAATTCGAAAAGTGGCTAGTGCAGCAGGAAGAAGTCATACATGTAAATTCTTATGTGGAAATTTCAAAAAAAATCAACAAATCGATGCACGGTGATGATGCATCTTATTATCGCATTCCTACCAACAGAGAAGAAGCAGCTCAATACCTTTTACTTTATGAGCTCTCTTTACCCTTTGGCCTGGATTTGAATAATCAAATAAATGTAGATAAATCAGAGACCCGTTTGACGGCGACTTTAACCAATTTGGGTAGTGCCAAAATGCTCGGCTTCAATCAGCGCGCTGAAAACTGGCTTAAAAAAAATACACCCGAACATATGCATGCATTAGCTGTTAGTACAACTACCATGTTCTCAAAACTTGGATTTCGTCAAGCGAAAAGTATGGTTAAAGGTAATGCCTTGGCATTGATATTAATTGCCCTAATTTTAATGCTTGCCCTCAGGAATATTAAATTAGGTCTACTAAGCTTGATCCCAAATATTGTGCCTGTGATCATTGGGTTTGGTTTTTGGAAACTCTATCTAGGAGAAATTAATCAAGGAATGGTGATCGTATTTGGAATGACAATGGGAATCATTGTAGATGACACAGTCCATTTTATGAGTAAATACATGACGGCAAGAAGAGTATTAAATTATGATCCAAAAAAGGCAGTCATTTATGCTTTTGAAACCGTAGGTCGTGCCTTAGTTACCACCACATTGGTATTGATTTGTGGCTTCGCATTGCTCTCTACTTCTGCATTTGCATTGAACAGTTATATGGCTCTAATCACGGTAATCATCATCTTGGCCGCATTGATCATCGATTTTTTACTACTTCCCTCACTACTTATATTGACTGCTAAAAAAGAGCCTATCACACCAGCTGAGAGGAACTAATCCAAAAATTTAAAAGCACATAATTTACAAATAAATGAAAAAGATAATATTTACATTCAGTTTTTTTACCCTTATCGGTCTCAGTATTTTGCAAGCACAAGAAGATTTAGCTAAAAAAGGTCTTGATATCGCCACTAAAGCCGTTGAGGCAGATAAGGGATTCGGCAGCGTTAGCGTTTCTTTAAAAATGGTTTTAAAAAATAAAAATGGTCAGACCAGCGAACGTACCTTAGAAAATAAAATTTTTGAACTTGACGACGATGGAGATAAATCATTGATTGTATTTACCAGTCCCAATGACATCAAAGGTACGGCCACTTTGACCTTTACCCACAAAGTGGGCTCAGATGATCAATGGCTTTTTTTACCAGCCATTCAACGAACAAAGCGTATCTCTTCGAGTAATAAATCGGGTCCCTTCGTGGGCAGTGAATTTGCCTATGAAGATTTATCCTCGGCAGAAATTGAAAAGTATACCTACAAGTTTTTGGATCAAAAAGGGAATTTAATCTTTTTAGAGCAAATTCCTGTAGATCCCAAATCTGGTTATATGAGACAGGTAGTTACCTACAATGCTGAGCAGTCATACCGAGTTGAAAAAATAGATTTTTACGATCGTAAAAATTCATTATTAAAAACACTTACCTATATTGGATATGTGCTTTATAAAGATAAGTTTTGGCGTGCCAATAAACTAAAAATGGTCAATCATCAAACTAACAAAGAAACTATGCTCGAATTCAGTAAATATGATTTTGATGTTGCTTTTGCTGAAAATGATTTTACTGAAAATGCTTTAAAAAGAGCCTCTAATTAATTTATCAATTCATTAAATAATAAGTGTCACCAAAAAAGTGGCGCTTTTTTCTATGAGATTAACGCTGCTCTTTTTCTTGTTTTTAGTCCTGCGCTTTGGACATAGTCAGGACTTAAAAAAGGTTAGTCCCGTAAAAGCTCATTTTGAATTAGAACTCGACGGAGAATACCGATATTTTTATAATCAAGGCCAGTTTTTTGGTCAGAAAACACATTATCCATCCATCGCAATTACGCCAAGCTATTCACTTAACTGGGATAAAGGTTATCAGAACTTTACGACTACTGTTTTCTTCATCGCTGATCAAGATGCAAAAAGGAATTATTGGGATATTCGCGAATTTTATTATCAAAAAGCTAAAAATAATTGGGAATTCAATATTGGTTTAAAGAAAGTTTTTTGGGGAGTTGCTGAAAGTAATCATCTGGTAGATATCATCAATCAATCGGATGCCTTGAAGAGCTTTGACGGCGAACAAAAGCTCGGACAACCCATGGTTCAGTTCAGTTGGTATGCCTCAAAAATGGGGACTTTTGATTTTTTTTATCTTCCTTATCATCGCATTCGAAGATTTGCAGGAACCCGAGGTCGTTTCCGATTTGCTACCCCCATTGAAGATGAATCTATTACTTATGAAAGTAAACAAAATGAATGGCATCCTGATTTTTCTGTGAGATGGAAAAATTATTTTGGGCCAGTTGATATGGGACTTTCTTATTTTAAAGGTAATGGAAGGGAACCTTATTTTGAATTTGATCCATTAGGAAATATCAATGCTTTTTATCCATATATTGATCAAATCGGGTTAGATCTACAGATTACAGCAAATGCCTTACTTTTAAAATTTGAATCCATTTATAGAGATGCTATTGATCAGCGTTTTATTGCTGCTGTAGCTGGGTTTGAATATACTTTTAGTAATATTGACGGGAATGGATTGGATATTGGAATTATTGGTGAGTACCTCTATGATGAGCGAGACGCATTCGCGTTATCGGGTCTACAGAATGATTTATTCTATGGCAGTCGCTTAGCTTTCAATGATATCAATGACACTGCCATCTTATTAGGGGGTATTGTAGATTTAGACACCCAAACCAACTTACTCACCCTTGAAGCTTCTCGGAGAGTTGCCGACAACTTAAAAATGACTTTGGAAGCACGTCTTTTTGATCGTATTTCAAGCCAAGAGCTTTTTTTATTATTTTTCAAACAAGACAGCTTTTTAGCTGTTTCCTTTTCTAAGTACTTCTGATAAATCTCAAGAATATTCATCCCAGTCTCATAATCTATTTCAGAAAAATATTTAATCTATCAGTATTCTTAATAGTACAACCTCTTTGAATCAATAGTCTACTGCTCAAACTTTAGGAGTATAACGATTTGTTAGAGCAAAATGTAGCAACTCTCGAGAAAGCACTTAAGGAAAAGGAGGACGAGACAGTGATCCTTTGGTGGTGGTTTTGATCCTCTCCTCATTATCATCCTAAAACCTATTTTGATTTTGTATTTATTGGGTACCCTGTGGTATTTGGTGGGTTTCCCTTTTAGCTTGATTATTTATAATGATGTTTAACTCCGAGGTTGTGAATAGATAACTTTTATGGATATTAACAACAATCTAGTGGATACTCTGAAGTTCCTTGCTGAGAATGATGTTTAATTAATTCTCCACTAATTATTTTTTCGCTTTGTCCAAAATTGAATTTCTCTGACTATTATTACTAAGGTAGACAAACCAAGCCACTTCAATAACTTGGCATTTTCCCATGAGGTGAAATCAAAATTTGTTTCAAAAGGAGAAAAATCAATTGCCCTAAAAAGATAAAAGAAGACAATTATAAAGGGATTGCACCTTTTAATTAAGGCCATTAAAATCAGACAACCCACAGCTAAAATAATACTTATGGGCTTATTACCCAGAAGAGACTATGAAGCTAGAATTGTAAAGC
>Ga0209532_1002498_pt1 | contig 12952 bp, 11 predicted proteins | sample COG_02_FD_184746 | JGI IMG/M metagenome (GOLD analysis project Ga0209532, IMG submission 184746) | Pelagic Microbial community sample from North Sea - COGITO 998_met_02 (SPAdes) (version 2) | ecosystem: Environmental > Aquatic > Marine > Neritic zone/Coastal water | place: Helgoland, sampling... | reverse complement strand
TGCCAAAAGAGCGACGAAGAATGCACCCGGAAGTACGAAAAGTAGACCTGCAATTAACCCACCCAATGTGCCATTGATCCGCCAACCAGCATATGTTGCAAGTTGCATGGCTTCGGGGCCGGGGAGTAACATGCAAAAATTAAGTGCGTTCAAAAATTGATTTTCTGAAAGCCATTTTTTGTCGTTTACGATTTCACGGTGCATCAATGCGATCTGCGCGGCTGGACCGCCAAATGAAAGAACGCCGATTTTTGCCCATGTTTTGGTTGCTTCGCGAAGTGAGGGTTTATCTGGCATCTATTTGCTCTTTGTTTTGTTAACGGCCCAATCATGCGTTTCATTTTGAGCATCGCGCGCCCATCGGTAGAACGCATCGTAAATCAAAAAACCTGCTTCCATCTGTTGAAGGTCATCTTTGTACATACGTGAAAGACCGACTGACATTGCCAATAGGCCGGCGCATTCGGGGGCGATATCGTGACTGTTGGTATCTGCGCCACGTACAATTTTTGAAAGTGTCTTTAGGGGTGCATTATTTAATACAAAGCGATCTACCATTGTTTCAAACGTACAGTTTTCACCGTCGTGCGACCACGAAACACCTTCGACATCAAAGGGGGTGGCATTAAATTTTTCAGCAACAGAAGTGACTTGAGAAGGTGAGACAAAGAGGAACTGAGCGTTTGGATCGACAAAACGACGGATCAACCATGGGCAGGCAATGCGGTCAATTTTTGGGCGATGACGTGTAACCCATAAGGTATGACCGCGATCGGACCATGGTATGACGCCGTTGGGTACGCGGATTTGGCCAGCTTCGCGCCATCCATAATTGCCGCCTTCTAGGTTTTGTGCATTCACGCCATATGTCCGCAATATTGCTGCGACACCTTGCGATAGTTTTAAACCTTTTTGGCAAACAATGATGACGCGGCGATCCGTTAGATCTGGAATGAGTGTTTCAATTTGATCGAAAGGATGACGTAATGCGGTGGGGATTAAGTTTGGGTCAGAAGAAAAATCGACATCAATTGAAACGTCTATGATTATCGGACATGTGGGCGTTCCGATAAGTTTGGATAATTGAGCAACCGTGATTTGTGTGGGTGATGGCATAATAATGCTTCCTAATTTGTGACTGGAAGCGAAGCTTGGGCCTAAGCCTCACGGGGTGATCGCGACCCCATGGCGGTAATATGGTGGTTTGTCAGCTTGTGGTCAAGAACGAAGCATTGGCCAGTTTACGTGACGTAAACGTCATCTTTGGTGTGAATTGACTTGTGCGACACTGCTTTCGGGGGTTTTATAATGGCAATCAACCTCGGCTAGCGCAGCTGCGCTTTTGGAAAGGCACTCTTATGAACGACGCTTTTATTTATGACGCAATTCGAACACCACGTGGCAAGGGCCGCAAAGATGGTTCGTTGCACGAGGTTACGGCGGTAAAATTATCAGCGGATATGCTGAACGGAATTGCATCGCGTAATAATTTACAAGACACAACACAGATTGAAGACGTGATTTGGGGCAATGTTACCCAAATCGGTGAACAAGGTGCCTGTTTGGCGCGTTCGGCTGTTTTGTATTCTGATTTAGATGAGCGCGTACCGGGTGTTTCGATCAACCGTTTTTGTGCGTCTGGATTGGAAGCTGTTAACATGGCTGCAAATCAAGTGCGCGGTGGTGCGGGTCATGCATATATCGCGGGTGGTGTGGAAAGCATGAGCCGCGTTCCTATGGGCATGGATGGTGGCGCGATTGCGGTAGATCCTTATTTGGCTATGAAAGCGTATTTTGTACCGCAGGGAATTTCGTCGGATATTATTGCGACAAAGTATGGATTTAGTCGTGATGATTGTGATGCGTTTGCAGTTGAGAGCCAAAAGCGTGCGGCGGCGGCAACGGCAGCTGGTGTATTCAATGGATCGCGCATTGCAGTCAAAGATCAAAATGGACTGGATATATTGACGGTGGACGAACAAATTCGCCCAACTGACATGCAAGGCTTAGGTGCGTTGCGTGCGTCATTTAAAGATATGGGTGAAACAATGCCCGGTTTTGATGCAATTGCATTGATGAAGTATCCGGAATTGGAGCGTATCAATCACGTTCATCACGCTGGGAACTCTTCTGCTATTTCAGATGGCGCTGCTGCAGTTCTGATTGGTGATGCTGAATTTGGTAAGCGGAATGGTTTGAAGCCACGCGCGCGCATTCGCTCTACTGCCAAAATTGGTACTGACCCAACGATTATGTTGACTGGACCTGTGCCAGTAACAGAGAAGATTTTGCGCGACAGTGGTATGGCAATTAGCGATATCGACCTGTTCGAAGTGAACGAAGCGTTTGCATCGGTTGTTCTGCGTTTCATGACGCATTTCAATGTGGATCATGGCAAGTTGAATGTGAACGGTGGTGCGATTGCAATGGGCCATCCATTGGGTGCGACAGGCGCGATGATATTGGGAACCTTGTTGGATGAGCTGGAAGCCAGCGACAAGGAAACTGGATTGGCGACGTTGTGTATTGGTTCTGGTATGGGTGCGGCCACAATTATTGAGCGTGTGTAATGCCAAAAATTGATCTTGAAAAAGTCGCATTGAAAACCGAATCAATTTATCCTGAGCAGTATGCCAGAGAGATGATTGGGCGCAGTTCGTTGCGCGTTGGAGATGCCGGTAGTTTAACGCAATTTGGTGCAAATATTGTGATATTGGAAGCAGACGCGAAATCGTCATTGCGCCATTGGCATTTGAACGAAGATGAGTTCGTCATGGTTAGTCAGGGCGAGGTTATCTTGGTCGATGATTTTGGCGAGACACCAATGACGGTTGGCGATTGTGCGACTTTCCCTGCGGGGGACGAAAACGGACATCACTTTGTTAATAAAAGCGGTGCGCAGGCACGGTTTTTGGTTATTGGAACGCGCGCGTCCACGGAAACAGCGACCTATAGCGATATCGATATGAAAATTGATATTGCGAATGGCGCATTCGAATTTACACGAAAAAATGGATCACCTTTGTGATCAACCTGAAATAAGGAACCGAAACAATGACAGATTTTCACTATGATATAGACGCGGACGGCATTGCCACGATTACGTGGGATGTACCTGACAAATCAATGAACGTTTTGAACCTTGAGGGCACTGCCGAATTGGATGCCTTGGTGGATAAAGCGCTGGGCGACGAAAATGTTGTGGGCGTGGTTATTACATCTGGCAAAGCTGATTTTGCTGGTGGCATGGACCTGAATGTGATTTCCAAGATGGCTGAAATGGCTGGCGACGATCCTGCACGGGGTTTGTTTGATGGGATTATGAATTTCCACCGTATCACACGCAAAATCGAGCGTGCTGGAATGGATGCCAAGAATAAGGGCGGTAAGCCGATTGCGGCTGCGTTGCCGGGTACAGCATTGGGAATTGGGTTTGAAATTCCATTGGCATGCCACCGTATTTTTGCTGCTGATAATCCGAAGGCAAAGATTGGTTTGCCAGAGATTTTGGTTGGTATTTTCCCAGGTGCTGGCGGGACGACGCGTTTATCGCGTAAAATGGATATGATGAGTGCGGCACCGATTTTGATGGAAGGTAAGCTGAGCGATCCAACCAAGGCAAAACGACTTGGTTTGGTGGATGAGGTTGTGCCTGCTGATGAATTATTAAGTGCCGCGAAGGCTTGGGTGAAGTCTGCGACGGATGCCGATATTGTTAAGCCATGGGATGTGAAAGGCTTTAAGATGCCAGGTGGTGCGCCATATCACCCTGCAGGGTTTATGACTTATGTTGGTGCCAGCGCAATGATCCATGGCAAGACTAAGGGCGTGTACCCAGCGGCCAAGGCAATGTTGTCTGCGATTTATGAAGGTGCGCAAGTACCGTTTGATACTGCGATCCGCATCGAGGCGCGTTGGTTCACGAATGTTTTGATGAACCCGTCATCAAGTGCGATGATCAATACGTTATTTACGCATAAAACAGCGTTGGAAAAAGGCGCGGTTCGCCCAGCGGGCATTAAAGACATGAAGGTCAGGAAACTGGGCGTAATGGGTGCAGGTATGATGGGCGCCGGCATTGCGTTTGTTTCTGCGCGGGTTGGCATAGAAGTTGTTTTGTTGGACCGTGATCAAGAAGCGGCAAACAAAGGATTAGCGACCATCCAAGGCTTGTTAGATCAAGGCGTGAAGCGCAAAAAAATTACACCTGAGAAATCGACTGAAATTATTTCACATGTATCTGCAACGGCGGACTATGCCGATTTGCAGGGCTGTGATCTGATTGTTGAAGCTGTTTTCGAAGACCCTGCAATCAAAGCAACAGTTACAAAAGCGGCCGAGGCGCAGCTTTCTGAGGATGCAATTTTTGCAACGAATACATCGACATTGCCAATCACTGAATTGGCAAAGGCTAGCCGTGATGACAGCCGTTACATTGGCATTCATTTCTTTAGTCCTGTTCATCTAATGAACTTGGTTGAGATCATCAAAGGCGAGAAAACAGGCGATGAGGCAGTCGCCAAAGCGTTGGATTTTGTACGTCAGATTAAAAAGACACCAATTGTGGTAAATGATGCGCGTTTCTTTTATGCGAACCGTTGTATCTTACCATACGTGAATGAAGGCATTCGTATGCTGGACGAAGGTGTCGAGCCTGCAATGGTTGATAACGTTGCTAAGCTGATGGGGATGCCCGTTGGGCCGTTGCAATTGGCAGATGAGGTTTCAATTGATCTGTCGATGAAGATTATGAAGGCCACACAAAATGCAATGGGTGACGCATATCCGTATAGCGCGGCAGACGATATCGTTGAGAAAATGTTCAATGATGACCGCATGGGGCGTAAAAATAACAAGGGCTTTTACGACTATGATGAAAAGGGCAAGCGTACAGGTATTTGGGAAGGTTTACGTTCACAGTGGCCTGTTGCGGATGAACAGCCAGATATCACAGAAGTGAAGCATCGTTTGGCAATGGCACAAGTATTGGAGGCCGTGCGTTCATTTGAAGAGGGTGTTCTGGAGGATATTCGTGAAGGTGATGTCGGCGCAATTTTGGGTTGGGGATTCCAGCCTTGGTCAGGTGGGCCGTTTAGCTGGCTTGATATGATCGGTGCCGAACATGCTGTGGCAATCTGTGATGATCTTACCGCCAAGTTTGGCGAAAGATTTACAACGCCTGCATTGTTGCGCGAGTTGGCGGATTCAGGTGAGACATTTTACGGCAAATTTGGCCCCAAGGCCAAAGATGCTGCGTAAATAAATAGGGGCTGTGATTTCAGCCCCTATTGGTATTAAGGTTTTTTCTTAGAAACCGGCGCTTTTTTAGCTGCCGGTTTTTTTGCGGCTGGTGTCACGCGTGGTTCAACAGGTTGAGAGCCGCCAGCGGATGCTTTGCGTTCGTCCATTTTTGTTTTTTGAACGGCGTATTGATCCTTGCCGATACTTAGGAGGTATTGGAAAAATATCCCGATGCCGCCACCAACGAGTAGAACGAATGGCATTCCATCGCGACCGCCAATACTGATTAGGATGGACGCCGCCAAAAGCAACAAAACGAACGTCAGTACCCTTAGGTCTGGTTTTGACATTTCGTATTTGCCCGTAAGCATAGCACCAAGTGGTGTTTCGATATAGCGCGTGGCGTAGCCCGCAAGCACGCCGATGATAAGATTAAAAAGCATTTTTTTCCCTTTGCTTAAACTCTTTACTACACCTAGGAAAAATACACCAAAATGCAAGGGAACGCACGTTTTGAGGTGTATTTATCGTATGAATTGATGTTTCAGCCACAATTTCCAGACAATTTCGTTTTTAGTCAGCGTACGCCGCCGTCAAATTTTCTTAATTCCGGAGAATTATAAAGCCATTTGAAGACGAGGTAGAACCCAAAGCGGGGGATGCCTTTTGTATTTATTTGACAAATAGTTCCAAAGGAAAATCGATGAACAAAGTAATTACTGATGGTATAACCTTAATGCCGCCCGCTTTTGCTGATGGGCTGGATGTCTGGTCAAGTGAAGATGGCACGCCAGGATCGGTGACCTATGATAATGATTCAAATGCGACACTGATATCTGCGGATGCAGATTTTGGTACATGTTTCGAGGTGTTGAAAACATTTGATACGCAGAAAGTTCGGTCCATGGGGGAAACACCATTATTGCCCGGTTGCTATCTGCGGGTAACGGCCAAGGTAAAGGCAATTAGCGGCGCTTTTCCATCTGTGCGGATTGCTGGTTGGGCTGGTGGCGCAGGCGGGCTTCATATTGATGGTGTCACAGAGTTTTCAGATAGTATCCTGCTCGATACTTACGGTGAAGTTGTCGAGGTGACCGCTATTGTGGGCGGTGGCAATCGATTTGGCGTTGATATGGTCTGGGGCAGATTGGCTATCTTTGGCCATTTTGGGGTCGATTTTACGGGGGGCAATGGCGGTGTCGTTCGCGTCGAAGACATTATCATTGAAGATGTAACGTCAGTATTTCTTCGTAATATGATGGATGTTGTTGATGTACAGGATTATGGCGCAATCGGCGATGGTGTTACGGATAACGTTGCTGCGTTTGAGGCGGCTGATGCAGCGGCCGCTGGGCGGGATGTATTGGTTCCTGAAGGTGTTTATCATTTGGCAACAACCGTAACGATGAACAATCGTCTTCGCTTTGAGGGCACAATTGATATGCCTGATGCTGCTATTTTCCAGCTGACCAAGGATTTTGCGTTTCAAGCATATGAAGAGGCTTTTGGTAATGAAACCGTTGCCTTGAAAAAAGGCTTACAGGCATTGTTCAATTTTACGGATCATGAAACCTTTGATTTAGGTGGGCGAACAATTAATTTGGATGCGCCATTGGATGTTTATTCTGCAGTTGGAAACCATGAAACATTTGCAACACGCCGTGTCATTAAGAATGGTGAACTGCGTGCACAAAATACATCTGGATGGGACACAGAAGAAGTTACGCAAACGGCGTCATATGATTTTGATACAGATTCAAGAAAGCTTACGAATGTTACCAATATTGGAACGATCCAAGTGGGATCATTGGTGGAAGGAACTGGCGTTGGGCGCGAAGTTTATGTTCGTGATATCGACGTAGCTGGAAATTCCATTTCACTTAGTAGCCCGTTGTATGCAGCGGCGGCGTCGCAGAATTATGTTTTTAAGCGCTTTAAATACTTGTTAGATTTTTCTGGATTTGCGCAAGTCAGTCGCTTGGTTTTAACGAAGCTAGATTTCAATGGCACAGGACGTGCAAGTTGCGTCATGTTGCCCAAAAGTGGAATTACGAACGCGATAAGCGATTGCTTTTTCACGGCACCTGCGGATCGCGGCATTACGTCGATTGGCGGTGGCTGCCAAGGCTTGAACGTTGATAGAAACCAATTTTTGTCCAGCGAGCAGGCATTGGAAGTTTCGCAGCGTGTTTCAATTGGTTTCAATGTAAACAGTAACGATGCCAAAATTCGAAATAACCGCGCAATTAGGTTTAAGCATTTTTGCGTTCTGAGTGGTGCTGGTTATATCATTTCAGGAAACCATTGGTTTCAAGCTGATGCCCAAGAAACGCCTACGCGAACCGCCGGGATTGTTTTGACCGATAATTATGCCAAGACAACAATAACAGGAAACTACGTTGATAATTCGTTTATCGAATGGAGTAATGAACATAACCCCACTCCTAGCGGTCCAGGGTTTTCGTTTTCGGGCATGACAATTGGTAACAATTTTTTCACTGTTAAAAATGTAGATCCTTGGTTTCGCTATATTAAAATAAAACCTGTCGATGCTGGTCACTTTATAAATGGGTTGAATATTTCGGGAAATGTTTTCAAGGTTCTTGGCTCTGAAATTGACCGCGTAGACGAAGTGGATACGACGTTTTCGGTTCTTGATGAAACGAAAACGCAAGAATTTACAATGGTAAACAACAGTTTCACGAATGTAGAAAATCCTGTAGCGAACCCTGTTAAGGCGATGGTTTCTGTAACGAATGTAAGCACGGAATGGATAGGGGATTTCGCAGACAAGCTGCCATTTGGTTTGCGCGCAATGAATGTCACTTCGGTTTGTGCGAAGGGACCAATTATCACCGCTGGCGGTGCAGTCCATTTCAGCGTGCCTTATACGCTGACAGAGCAGGGGGCGAATTTGGACCAAATTAAGTTAAATTGGGCAACGCCTGTGCGCGGGGATGTTATCTGTACTGTTCAAGCCGATCAGATAAGCGTGATCTAATTTTACCCTGCAGCTGCTTCGCAGTTTGGGAATACCTTTTCGACGCTCCATCCCGAGACAGGGGTGGAGCCATCCTGTTTTGATAGAGTCGTCATAAACGACCATGATTTTTCGTCATCGTGAAACCATCCAATATCATCGCCTTTTTGAATGCTCCCGATTTCAGTGGCGCCGTCATTGGGAGCGTCAAATAACGAAAACGTTTCGCCCTTGTATCCGATGCAAGCCGATTCTGTCATTGTGGCGATAGGCTGATGTAAAATCAGCTTTCGTTGTTCAAGGTTATATATTGGTAAAGTTGTTCGCGCCTGGTCCGTTTGGCATCCCAACAGTTTGGCGCGTTGCCAAATCTTTTGCACACGATCTTCGAGTTCGGTTGTGATTTTTGGTTCAACAGTTGTGCAATTCGCGTTGCCAAAGATTGTTTTTCCAAGTGTAGATCCAAAGCAATACCCATGACTTTTGAAAATTGTATTGCGGGCCAACCATAGATCATCGCAGGTAGTATTTGCATGGGCCAGTGTTCCTGTGAAAACCATGGCAACAGCTGTAATTGAGATATGCATTTGCGTTTCTTTCTTTGTCACCACTTAAAACTTTGGCTTGCTTTGGCCACGCCATGCACGTGTTCCACCCTTGCCAGCGATGCTGCGACCAGACTTGTTCTTCGCATCGCCAACGGCTCTGTCCACCTCGGCTTGGCGCGCTAATGGGTCATCTGCAATGGTTAGCTCGACCACTTCTAATCGTTTGATTTCGTCTCGCAGGCGAGCAGCTTCTTCGAACTCTAGGTTTTCGGCGGCCTTAATCATATCTTTGCGAAGCTCTTCTAAATGGATCTGTAGGTTAGCGCCAACCAGAGGGTTTTTATCTACTGTTGCCGTTATGCGGCTTTGATCCGTATCGCCAGAATATGTCCCACCCATAATATCTGTCACGTTTTTACGCACGGTTTCTGGGGTGATGTTATGTTTCACATTATAAGCAATTTGGCGATCCCGACGGCGATCCGTTTCACCCATCGCACGTTCCATAGAGCCGGTAATTCTGTCAGCATACATGATAACGCGCCCCTCAGAGTTTCGCGCAGCACGACCGATGGTCTGAACTAATGATGTTTCTGAGCGTAGGAAGCCTTCTTTGTCGGCGTCAAGAATTGCAACGAGAGCGCATTCAGGAATATCCAACCCTTCGCGCAGAAGGTTGATACCAATGAGAACGTCAAACGCGCCAAGGCGGAGATCCCGCAAAATTTCAATACGCTCCAGCGTGTCGATGTCGGAATGCATGTAACGTACGCGAATGCCTTGTTCATGCAAATACTCTGTTAAGTCTTCCGACATACGTTTCGTCAGTGTCGTCACCAGCACACGAAAACCCTGTTCTACGACAATGCGGATTTCGGACAACAGATCATCGACCTGCGTCTCTACGGGACGAATTTCGATTGGCGGATCCAACAGACCTGTGGGGCGGATGATTTGTTCTGCGAAGACACCGCCAGATTGTTCCAATTCCCATTTCTGCGGGGTAGCGGACACAAAAACTGACTGTGGTCGCATTGCATCCCATTCTTCGAATTTAAGTGGACGGTTATCTGTGCATGAAGGTAAACGGAATCCATGTTCAGATAACGTTGTTTTGCGACGATAGTCACCGCGGTACATGCCGCCGATCTGTGGCACGGCCACATGGCTTTCGTCTGCGAAAACGATGGCGTTATCAGGAATGTATTCGAACAATGTGGGTGGCGGTTCGCCAGGGGCCCGACCTGTCAAATAGCGGGAATAATTTTCAATACCATTGCAAACGCCTGTGGCTTCTAACATTTCAAGGTCGAAATTGGTGCGTTGCTCAATTCGCTGCGCTTCCAGCAACTTACCTTCATCTTGGAATTGTTTCAGGCGAACGATGAGTTCTTCCTTTATGCCTTTTATAGCCTGCTGAATGGTGGGACGCGGCGTGACATAGTGCGAATTCGCATAAACCCGCACCTTTTCCAGCACATTCGTTTTCTCACCTGTAAGTGTGTCAAACTCTTGGATTGCCTCCAGCTCTTCGCCGAAAAAGGATAATCGCCAACCACGATCATCCAAGTGTGCTGGCCAAATTTCTAGGCTGTCACCACGCACACGAAAAGAACCGCGTGAAAATCCCGTGTCGTTACGTTTATATTGTTGAGCGACGAGATCCGCCATGATTTGGCGCTGATTGTATTCAGCACCGGAAATCAAATCTTGTGTCATTGCCCCATAGGTTTCCACACTGCCGATACCATAAATGCACGACACAGAAGCCACGATTATCACGTCGTCGCGTTCCAACAACGAACGCGTTGCCGCGTGACGCATACGGTCAATTTGCTCGTTAATCTGGCTTTCTTTTTCGATGTATGTATCAGATCGCGCGACGTATGCCTCTGGTTGATAGTAGTCGTAGAAACTTACGAAATACTCGACCGAATTTTCGGGAAAGAAATTCTTAAATTCACCATACAGCTGCGCGGCCAAAGTTTTGTTTGGGGCAAGAATAATGGCAGGGCGCTGTGTTTGTTCGATAACCTTTGCCATGGTAAAAGTTTTGCCTGTACCCGTTGCGCCCAATAAAACTTGATTTTGATCACCGTCGGCCAATCCCTGAACCAATTCCTTGATTGCAGTTGGTTGGTCTCCAGCTGGCTGAAAGGGTGTATGCAGAACAAACTTCTGCCCTCCCTCAAGCTTTTCACGCGGTGCAACGGTTTTATGATGATTCATGTTTTCAGACATTGAAGTGATTCTTTTTCTACGTTCACGCGACTTTGCCTTGCTGGACCAAGAGGTACAAGTAAGCTAAAATTAACCTATTGTTTACATGCGTAAATTATTTATTCATTTAAATAAGTAAGTTTAATGCGTATTAGTTGATAAATATCCTTTAAATTGATTAATTATATTATTTTCAACCTAGGGTAACTTTTTGTATTGCTTTTATTAACCAAAGAATCCTAAAGTAGTCTTGCAAGCAGCAATTGGTTATCAGTCAATCTTGTGACCCACCCCACCCCTCGCTCCAACGAGATTGACTGATACCTTTTAGCCTCTTGAATTTTCCAGCGTCATTGGCAATAACATGTTCATCACAGATGGAGAATCCTATGTCAGCGCGAATTTACCAACCGGCCCGTAACGCAATGCAGTCCGGACAGGGGAAAACAAAAAGCTGGGTTTTAGAATTTGCGCCAAGCCAAGCGCGCAATGTCGATCCGTTAATGGGATGGACCAGTTCTGGTGACATGGATAGTCAGGTCAAATTGACATTTCAATCCAAAGAAGAAGCAATTGAGTATGCCACAACAAAGGGCTTGGCCTATTCGATTTCAGAACCAAAACAACGAAAACATCTGATCCGCCAAGGCGGATATGGTGAAAATTTTGCGACAATGCGTAAGGAAACTTGGACACATTGATCCTTGATCGCTGACGCCATGCGTTTTAAGTACGTGCCAGCGATTCCATAGCTCAACTGGATAGAGCACCTGCCTTCTAAGCAGGGGGTTGCAGGTTCGAGTCCTGCTGGGGTCGCCAATTAAATCAATAGCTTAAGGGTATGATTTCCATTTTGACACCAACTTGTTAGCGGTGTGGGGGACATATGGGGGACAAATCGCATTAACATCAAGAATTTTAGCCAAGCTTTTAGCTTAATTACTACTTCACATTTGGTTGATTTTAGTTAATTTTGTACACGTGTAAATTGACGGAGCTAAATTGAATGAAGAACTATGTAATCGGGGGGCTGATATGTCTTTTAGCGAGCTTGGCCATCGGCATTAAACCAGTGCAAAAAATGATAAACGAGGCTATGAACCATGGAACTTTGAAGGGGGTCGAAACTTGTATATCCTATTCAAATAGCGAACTTCTTTCTGTTGATTCCGTTAAGGCAACATGTGTAAGGGCTTTCCAGAAGCAGTTATATTCCGATGCAAACACTACGGGCAGTGCGGGGCCTAGATATAACCAAGAAATAGTAAGTTGGGGTGGTTATCTGGAAAATAAAGTGGTTGACTACGTGACTACTTGGGTGCGCATTTCGGTCAGTGTCTACAACGAAGAAGGTGCCAAACAGGAATATTTGGCGGAAACACCAATTTGGATTGATCCATTGGGTAAGAAGAGTTTTGAAGTCAAATTGCCCGATGTCGGGCGCAAGCAATTCGAAAACAACGAATTTTGTGGAAATGTCAATTCTGCCCCAATATCGTGCATAACTTGGGGTGTTGAAGAAGTAATGGGCCTTTCAATATAGCAGTAGAGGAATGCAGATGAAAAAGATGTTTATGATTTCAATGCTTTTATTTCCGAACATTAGTTATGCTCAGACTGTAAGAAACATTTGCGTCTTTCTTTCCTACCATTCGCAAGTAGAATTGGAGATGCAATCAGATGATATTTTGGTTTTTACTTTTGTTTTCGACACTCTCACGAAAGATGCCTTCATAGAAGGTAACCTTGGGTTGTCACCTGTCACTAGAATCAGTGGATCCGACGGTCAGACATTTCTTGAGGTACTCGCCACTGGTTCAGTACAATCCACAACGATTTCAAATGACGGTGCTGCCGTTTGGACTTGTCCGCGTTTAGTTGCGAACACCTAACTCATTTACGCAGCCCTTCTTTCAAATGCGAGGGGGCTTTTACCGCCTAGCGTAGAATGCCTGCGTCGAGG
>Ga0209532_1002496_pt1 | contig 12967 bp, 15 predicted proteins | sample COG_02_FD_184746 | JGI IMG/M metagenome (GOLD analysis project Ga0209532, IMG submission 184746) | Pelagic Microbial community sample from North Sea - COGITO 998_met_02 (SPAdes) (version 2) | ecosystem: Environmental > Aquatic > Marine > Neritic zone/Coastal water | place: Helgoland, sampling... | reverse complement strand
TCCTGTTCCTTGATAATTGCTATGATCTGTTCGTCCGTAAATCGTGCCTTCATTTGTCCGTCCTTTTGTTGGGCGGACTCTACACAAATTTGGAGGAGTTTTAGGGGCGCAGGTCATTACCACTCAGGTCGAGTTTCTTGACGCAGTTTAATAAACGCTGAATCGATTGCATTGCAAACATAAGCTTCTCTGCACATCCCCCTGCCCTCCAAAACAAAAAAGGAACCCCAGAATTTGCTGGGGTTCCTTTTAGTTTGGTATAGTAGCTCAACAGCTGTGGGTTCTGGGGAATCCCACAATTATGTCACAAGCACTGGGGGGAACTTGCGAGGGCGCTGAGCGAGGTCGTCAGGCTGCAGAGACCGCCATGGTCAATGAAAGGCACTTTCCGTGTACAAGGGTTGTACCAACATTAACTGTTGCCTCGCCTTCACCGGGGCCTAGTTTCACAAGCGGTCCACGAGCAGTTTGGTAAGGGCTCACAGCTACAGTAACGTTTTTTGAGAGGGGTTTTCTAAGAGAATTCGTCACATGACATCCTTCATCTACATTACACAACAGCATGCTATTGCTTTATTTATGTTATTTAACAGGCAAGGCGCGGAGCACTCGGTAAAGGAATGAGGGGTCATAAGATCCTGGGAAAGAAATCCCTGCCTCGCCTGTTGATTCCAGTTAAACCATCGAGAAGACCAAAGTTCTATTGAACGTTCGAGAGAGCTTTATCTCTAAAGATATAACTCGCCGCCCGACTTTTGACGCCACAATAAAACCGCATGGTTTTGTGCCCTTACGTTCAAATCTTTAAAATTATTTACGCGGCCTCCCCTTCAAACGCCAAGCATTTTGTGGCGGAGCAACGGTGTGTCGAACCCTTTGAGATACTGAGATATCGCTCCCTCGAACTAACGGAGTTTGTCCCAACGGGTGCCCCTGATTAGCTCAACCTTAATGAATTTGAAAAATGTAAAACGCCGAAAATTGTAAATTTTTCCAGCCTTATGTATCAATTGCAACAACAGCATACCTTATAAGCCACAACCTGTGAATCCATAATACCCGCATGGAACACACGATATTCTGACTGATCAAAAAGCGCTGTGAAATGGCGAGCCAGCACAAGGTTGGGCCATAGAAATGCAAAAAACATATTGGCCAAACTCTAACCAAGTTAAGGTGTCTTTGCTCCTAAAACTCCAGCAACCATCACGGTTAAAAGACTGTTAAAGCTGTTTTGGTACGCCCCAAGGGAAGAGCAATTCGACCTGTTGGTGACCAAGTTCATTCAGTGTTTTTATATTATCTAAATAGATCTTCTGTGGGTCCAAAACGTGAGCCAGGGCGTTAGTTATCTGACCTTGACGCAGAATATGTATGGTTGGATACGGTGAGCGATTGGTAAAATGGCTAAGATCGTCTGCAGCCACACCTTCAAATTAATATACAGGATGAAATGATGCCAATTGCACGTGCTCAGTCAGTTCTGCCTGCTCTAATAGTTGCTGAAACCAATCGAGTAAGGCGAGGTAATCATCGAACTCTGCTAGGCCTTGGGTAAACATGAGCAAGGTGGTGGCAATGTCATTTTCGTCGGCCCCAAGCAGGCGCTGCAATTCATTCACATAGACTGCTTTAGTTGTTCATCCATGGTGGCATCAGATACGGCATAATACACTTGATCTTGGGCTATGACGCTTGAAGAAAATGGGCATAGATTTAATCCCACTACTATTTTTTCAAGCCATCGACGGGTGTTTTTAATCACATCTTGATGATCTATTGATAGCGTCTTTGAGGCGAACTTATTGATACGATAGATCCTTTCCTGCTTGGCAAACTTAAAGCATATTTTGCCCATGTTTCCAATTTGTTTGCGAATACCAAAACCGTCGGCCTAGTACCGACACAGCCATCTATTGTGTCATACTATACTTCGCGGCCCACCACTTCTGTTTGATGTCGCCAATGCGCCGCAGCGCATCTTCCTCAAAGTGGACATTCAGGCGTTGCGCAGAATTTTCGATAAGCCAGCAGTGTTGACTAAGCCCCCTTCGGCCGCGGCCTCGTCAGTGTCCGTCGTGACATTACGGCTATTTGTCTTGAAATAATGATAGCTGGGTGCTGCTTTTTGGCTTGGAGGGCCTCTTCCGTTTTAAAGCAGACTTCCTACTGCCGAGCTTAAGAAATACGGCGTTTGCTATTTTCTTAAACTGCTGACCATTCCGCACATCGGTAATCTTCAGTTTCGCAGTTCTTGCCGAGGCCGCCTGATCAACAATCGGTGCGGGATAGTCTTTTCCAAGTACAAATCGACTATCGTCAATAAGTGTTGGTTCATACTTCCATGGCTCGTGAATGAACTCATCCGGTAAATTTTCCAACTCAGGGACCCACTTTCGAATGAAAGTTCCCTTTGGGTCATGCTCCATGGATTGTTTTATCGGATTATAGACACGCATCGCATTGATGCCTGTGACGCCAGATTGCATCTGCAACTGGCTATAATGAATTCCGGGTTCATAATCTGTGAAAAGCCCCGCCAGATGATGGCCAGTCATGCGCCAATCAAGCCATAATTGATAGCTGGCAAAGCTGACCAGCATTGCCCGCATTCGAAAAGTGATCCATCCCTCGGCAGTCAAATTGCGCATGCAGGCATCAACGAAAGGGTAACCCGTTTGACCGTTCGCCCAAGCATGGAAATGAGCGTCGTTGTGTTCGTCCACGCGCAACCCCTCAAAGGCGGGGTGCATGCAGTGCGTTTCGATTTTTGGCTGATCTTCGATCTTTTGGACGAAGTGACAACGCCAAGCCAAGCGAGAACCAAAAGCTGTCAGGTTACGTCCAAAGCTCTTTTTCTCTTCGGGTGACAACTGAGCGCGACGTTTGGCTATGGATTGGACGACTTCGCGAACAGATAGACTGCCCCACGCGAGATGAGCGGATAGGCGCGAACAATGGTACTCTGATAAATCTGGCGCAGAGATATGGTAAAGGTATTTACGGGACCTATGATTTAGGAAGCTGCGCAGATCAACGATTGCTTGTTTGCGGCCACCATTTTGCACGTTGTCGATCGCGACATCGCCAAACATGGGATCGCTCTTGTCAGGCAAAACATCAGACTTACAAAAGCCAATTGGGGTCAAGGACTTAGGTTTAGGTCGTATATTTTCAGCCATGCGCGTATTTCTAATTTTGGACCAGTCATCTCGACTGCGTAGCCTGCGAACAATCCCGTTGGAGGGAGACTCGTTCAGCGCGATACCCTCATCGAGACACAGGCTTTGTACGGCCATGTCTCGCTGATATGTCCATAGGTTCCCCGACTCTTCATGCGCATACAAATCGCTTACACGATGTTCTTGATGAAGCTCTTTGATAACTTCGCAAGCATCGCCAACCCTCACGATAAGGCGCTGGCCCAATTTTTCCAAATCCTCGTTTAAGTCGCAAAGGCAATCGTGAATGAAGTGCCAATGGCGTCGGGATGCAAAGGGCTGTTTCCAATATTCTGGCTCTACAATGTAGAGAGGTATGGTAGGAGCGCCTGAATACGACGCTGCAAGCAAAGGGGCGTGGTCATTGACCCGTAAGTCACGCTTAAACCAAACTATTTGCGCGGCAGGCTTCATACGGGTCGATTCTTTGATTTTTTCGGTAGTTTCATGATCGCAATCGAAAGTATTTATTTGTACGTTTCTCTTCGATCGCCAAAATCACGGACCCGTTTTCGCCAGGTTTTGTAACTCCCGCTTTTCAGCGTGTCGCGCATCAGTGTTTTGACCTGTTTATCGGTGACCCCGTATTCGGCTTGAATGTTTGCAAAACTGACGTGGTCAGACAACGCCATTTGTATAATTTCGCTGACGTGTTCGGGGGACAGTTCATTTGCTTTTCTCATGAGCTGCAGGTAGCGGTAGGTTACCGAAAGGCAAGTTTTCTAGTGGTTTAAAAACCCAAGATCGTTCAAAATACTCGGGATCTTCTTTTTAAGTTTGAAGAAACCCTTGGTGGCGTGTGGCCATGTAAGAGTGTCGTAAGATTTTTGGTGTTGATGAAGACGAATACCAGCCTTTGCCAAATCAGTTTTTGCCGTATCCAAGTGTGTTGCAACGGGACCAACGGCTGCCATCGGTGTAATAATTTGATTTGTACCCGCCGTTTGTGCCGCTTCGATAAGGGCCGCGCTCCAATCTTGGCTACACTTCAAGGTTGCAGTCTTGTCGACAGATCGCGTAATCGCATCGCCAACTGCACCCCGCTCAAAAGCGAGGACTAGTTCGCTTTGCTGAAAATGGGGGATAGGTAGCAAACCCAATACTCCGACTGGTGCACCTGAGGTGAAGGGTTCAGGCTGGCAATCTTGTGGTGTGATCAACTGCAAATAGTCGCCTTGCGGCAATGGCTGTGGGAGTGGCAGCGGAACAATTGGGTGATCGATGTCATCAATCAGAGGTTCAGCAGTCATCGCCAACTGCCCGGTTGGCTCAAAACGCCCTCCGGTGAACTGTGCAATGTTAGAAGCGCGGGCCAAATAGGTTTTACCCTTTGTGTGCAATCCACCGACCCATCGCCAACTAAGGGTATTTGCCGCTGGGTCCCCATCAATAAGATGGCGCAAGAAAAAGTCGGCACCCAATTCCCAAGGCAATCGCAATGTGAATATCCATATCGAGGCAAACCACATACGCGCATGATTGTGCAGATAGCCTGTTGATTTCAATTCGGCACACCAATGATCAAAACAATCTATGCCTGTGCGCCCCTCGATAGCTTCATCATAATCGGCCTTGTGGAATTTGTTCCGCTGCAATGTTTCATACGCACTCTCAAGACCGCTTTGATAGCTGAGCCAAACACTTGGGTGTTGTTGCATCCACCCTTTGAAGTAACTACGCCAGAAAACCTCTTGAACAAAGCTCACCGACGCCGAGAGACTGTGTTGCGCTAGGACTTGCGTTAAAACTTCTTCCTCACTGATCAATCTATGTTTGATCCATGGCGACAGTGCTGAAACAGAACTGCGATTGCCCGAACCAAAATCATAGTTTCGCTGACCAGCATAATGGGTGCCAGTGCGGGCGACGAATTTTTCCAAACGCTCATGCCCTGCACGCCGAGACGGTACAAATACGACCGTTTCGGAGTGTTCTCGAGCGTTCGAGGCTAAGTCTCTATCAGTCATGATTTGGGTGCTTCTATGTTTTCACTCGCAGATTTAAAATTGCGGGAACGCCTGCAGCGCTCAGAGCAATAGCGCACTTCGTCCCAAACTTTTGCCCATTTTTTGCGCCACGTGAATGGTCTTTCACAAGTCACGCATGTCTTAGTAGGCAGTTCAGATTTTTTCATCAGAATCCATCGCATTAAAGAAACGCCGACTGTCCTCTTGGATTGCATCGCGCTTTTCATCACTCATGCGGTCCAAGCTTTTGTACATAAACCCCATACGTGGATTTCCACGTAACTTGCCGTCGTTGCGGCCTATGAAGTCCCAATACAAATAGTTGAATGGGCAGGCATTGGGTCCGTTTTTAACGGATACTTTGTATTTGCACGATCCACAGTAGTTCGACATTTTATTGATATATGCACCGCTGGCAGCATAGGGTTTTGACGCCAATAGCCCACCATCCGCAAACAAAACCATCCCTGTGACATTGGGCAACTCGACCCACTCATAGGCATCTGCATAAACCAACAAATACCAGTTATTGACCTCATCAGGATCGATGCCTGCGAGCAATGCGAAGTTTCCCAATACCATTAGTCTTTGGATGTGGTGGGCATAGGCGTTCTGCTTCGTCTCAGTGATGCATTGGCGCATGCAATTCATCTGAGTGTCGGCTGTCCAATAAAAATCAGGGAGTTGACGTTTGGCCTCAAGAAAGTTTGCAGATTTGTAGTCAGGCATTTTTAACCAATAGATGCCCCGCACATATTCACGCCATCCCAGGATTTGCCTTATGAACCCTTCGACCGCGTTTAACGGCGCAAAACCTTTGTGATAAGCGGCTTCGGCACGTTCAATACACTCAAGTGGGTTTAACAGCCCACAATTAAGATAGAACCCGATATGGCTGTGGTACATCCATGGTTCATTCTGGACCATTGCGTCTTGATAATCGCCAAACAAACTTAATCGTTTGGCGATAAATTGACCCAACGCGTCTAACGCTTGATCTCGCGAGATGGCAAAGTGAAAGGGCAAGAGATCACCAAAGTGATCCGGGAAGTGGAGCTCGACAAGCGCCAAAACCTCTTGCGTGATTTCATCAGGTTGCGCGCGGAATGTATCAGGTACATCTAACCCCGAGCTGGGTGGTTTGCGATTTTCAGCATCGTAATTCCATTGACCACCAATGGGGCCATCCTGATCCATCAATATCGAATATTTACGCCGCATTTCGCGGTAAAAATATTCCATCCGCAACTGTTTACGACCCTCAGCCCAACTAGAAAACTCATCAGGCGAACATAGAAAACGATCATCTTCTTTGATCGTGACAGGCAGGTTAAGCTCTAGTGACCAGCCCGCTATTTCTGTTTGCAATCTATGCTCTGCGGGCGCGGTTACCACGATTTCAGTAATCGGTTCCTGCGTGATGATACGTGCCACTTCACCGATCAACGACCCCGTGTTGTTTGGATCGTCATATTTGACATAACGAATGTCATATCCGTCGTCAGAAAGTTCTTTCGCAAAATGACGCATTGCGGAAAAGACAAAGGCAATCTTTTTCTTATGGTGTTTCACATAAGTTGCTTCGCTGCGAACCTCACACATCAAAACGACGTCAGTTTGCGTGTGATGATCCGCAAGACTGGATAGGCTCGGGCTTAACTGATCCCCAAGTATCAAGCACAATTTCATTTGCGGTTCCAATCTGTCGGCAAGGGAGTGAGGCTTGGCTACTCAATTCCCTGTGTGATTTGACGGTTGTTTTCTTGATGATAGATCTGGTTCATCAAGGTGCTAAGTCAATAGGATCAAAAACTATTTCACCCAGTTCAGCCCAGCTTAGAGTGCCTTATTTAGCGTAAAACGAACAGAACCTTCAAATATTGCGCCTGATTGCACGGGAGAGGCGGCCGATAGCTGTCGTCCCCCGTCCCTTGGCCATTCTGCCGTTCGCTTGCACCAGAATATAATTGCACGCTAGAGTGTCATCTATGAACAACACCCCAGATTTGAAACCATCAACTTTGCCCGCCAACGCATTAGGTTTTGTCATATTTTTTATTTTAAGTTGGGTGATCAGGCTGACGGTGATGCCCTACGGCATATTTGTTTGGCTACAGTTTGCAGTGATCATCATTTGGTTGGCAAAACTGCTGTATGATCTGGCGCGTTGGTTGCGCGTGGGCAAAGAAGCGCGGCCACGGATGAAGTTCCCGAGAAAGACCGCTTTGGCCTTGTTATGCGTTGTCCTGATCGTCGGTTACTTTGTCTATTTGATCATGCGCGACATTCAGGCGTTTCTGTAACCCGCTACGGTTTCCGACAAAATGATGAGCACCAAAGGCTTGGCGATCGATCGACAGACACAGTCAAAGCCTCGGCACCCCACCACTGCCGCATGCAGGCTCCAAACCGTACTTCAACCCACGTCCAATCCGGTGCGCAAGGGCAGACCATGCCCCAGCTAAATCAGCAGGCAACTCCTGCTTCAACGCGGCATCAAACATCGCCAACCAAACCGCGAAATGCACGGCCTTCACGTTCCCCGCCGCACGGTGCACCGCCATCGGATTGCCGTCATACCCACAATGCGACAAAAGCGCATTAGACCAAAACCGCACGATCTTTTCCTGATGCGCTGGCCAATCCGTGACATGCGCATCAAAAATCGGGCCCAACTGAGGATACTCTCGAACACCCGCGTAAAACACCGTAACAACGCGGGCAATCTGCGCCTGCTTTACCAAAAGACGCGGGACGCCTGTCACACCGCGATCAGCCACACAAACGCGAGGCTCACGAACAAATAGACCAGCGTGTTGATCATCCAGCGCACCAGACTGCCCTCACCCTCAGGATCGATCCCGAAATGCATGCAGACTTTTGTACCCGGCCATAAGATTGCTTGAGCGATTGACATAACAATTTCCTTAATACGTATTCTCAATGCGCATTAAGTAACCCTTTTAAAGGCGTATTGCAAATGCTAATTAAAAAACATGCAATTAGACAAATTCACCGACTACGCCCTACGAATTCTTATGACGCTGGCAGTCCATGCGCCCAATCGCGTGCCGACCTCCCAAATCGCGACCACCTTCGGGTTGTCTGAAAACCACCTGTCCAAAGTGGCGACACAGCTGGTCAGCGAGGGATTCGCCAAATCAGTGCGTGGACGCAACGGCGGGCTGATCATTGCGCGGCCCGCTGATCAAATCAGCGTGGGACATGTCGTGCGATCCATGAAACGCGATGACCCAGTGGCGGAATGTTTCGGAAGCAATAAGTCCTGCCTGATCCTACCCGTCTGCGGTCTACGCGGCCCATTGGCTCAGGCGCAAGAGGCCTTTTTCGCCCACCTTGACGGTGTCACACTAGCAGACGTGACACGCCAACACAGCGCCATGGCGAAGTTGCTAGCGGTTTAGGTGGATATCTGGCGAAACTTCATTTTCCAGTGATCCTTCTGCATTAAAAAGGGCAACAGTTTGAATATCAAAATCGTCCAGAATGTCTTTGGTTTCTTGATCTTTGAAGCCATTCAAATCGCTACTCACAAGTACTAGTACAGAAGCGACATCGTTTGTGTATCGATCAATCGCGGCTTCAAGATTACGAGCAATAATAAGATGGTTTTCATCAACGAATGCGATTTCTTGTTGAAGAAGATTGCGCTCCGTGAGCATGTAAAGAGCAATAATTGGAACTATTGAAGCAAAAATCATGCCTAGGAAAATTACCCACTGAATACGCACAACCAACACAGCTTGCTTCGCCTTATAAACCACAGATTTGTTTTGAGTATGAGCCATGGTTGCCATTATGTTCAGTATCCAGCAAAGTGATTTCAGTGGTATGTATTCATCATTTTTATGATATAATTTTATCTTAAAACAAACTTCCTTTCGAGATAGTACTCAAAATCGCAATTTGTATCTTAAGATGCAATTTGGCTCAAACGATACATTGACAGCACACCCCAGGCTTGAGTGTGAACACCTTGTGATTGCAATCATTGATCCAATTTTAGTAATTATCCATTCTCTAAATAGGTTCGCTATTTATATTGATAAGCGTCGATCCTTTGTGAGCGACAAGCATTGGTCGCAGCTCAAATTCACATCATGTAGCGATGACAAAGATACCTGAGCCTTAACGCATTCGTCGGAGGCAGGGGCGTTAAGCAATCAGGTGTTCAACGCCAAAGAGTCTCCATTTAGTCGAGATTGGTTGTCGTGATTCACCTATGAGGTGTCTGACCAGCTAAAGATGGGCTTGTAACGCGTTCTTCAAATCACAGATCAAGTCGTCTGTATGTTCTAAACCGACATTCAAACGCACCAATCGCCCTGCGTAATCCTGCCCCGGTCTTTCAACATCTGGATACACAATGGCGAGGCTGTTGACGCCTCCCCAGCTCAACCCGATCTGAAACAATTCCAAGCTATCGATGACTGCTTCAACCTGCGTGGGGGAAACATCATCTGTGAACCAGATAGAAAAGACGCTTGTTGATCCCGTAAAATCACGTTTCCAGACGTCATGCCCTGGGCAAGAGGCAAGTGCCGGGTGAAACACAGCCTGTATTTTAGGGTGATCAGCAAGCCAATGCGCCACTTGCAAAGTTGACTTTTCAAGCTGCTCCAACCGCAAAGCCAGTGTTTGCAAACCACGAAGCGCAAGGCTGCAATCATCGGGTGAAACCGCAAGTCCCAGTTGACGGTAAATTGGCCCCATCTGTTCAAAAGCGGGCGCATCACGAACGGATACCGATCCCAACAACAGGTCGCTATGCCCGCCCACATATTTGGTCAGTGCTTGAATACTTACATCAACGCCGTAGCCAAAGGCATCGAACATGACACCAGCGGCATAGGTATTGTCTAACGCCACGGCCACGTCCTTGTTATGCGCTGCTTTCACAATCGCAGGTACGTCCTGAACTTCCATTGTCACGGACCCAGGGCTTTCGCACCATATCAATGCTGTGTTTGGCCTAATGAACTCAGATATTCCTGCCCCAATCATGGGATCGTAGGCTTCGACTTCGATACCCAAGCCGCGCAGAATACCTTCGGCCATTTCCTTGTTGGGGCCGTAGGCCGAATAAGGGACCAAGGCGTGACTGCCAGTTGTACAATATGCGAAATACACCAGCGCGATCGCCGCCTGCCCGCCGGGTACAATTAAGGTGCGATGCGCCCCTTCAATCTCAGCGATCCGCGCGGCCAATTCGAGCGCTGTTGGTGTTCCATACAACCCATAAGAATAGCCATTTTCGGCTTGATCCCAGCTGTCCTTCACCGACGATTGATCATCAAAGAGGACGGTTGAGCCACGATATACTGGCGTCGCTAGAGACTTATAGTCCCTGCGCGCACGCGGGTTTGGGTCAAGAAGTTTCGTACGCCAGTCCATTTTTAGCTCACTTTAATGTCGGTTGGTTTTGCATCAACAATATCGTTTCCAGATAAATAAGAGCGGCTGACCTGATTTCTGAAATTGGGACGTACTCGTTAATTGAGTGGCATTGCGCCAGATCACCGGCACCACATATAACGGTGGGACACCCAAAATTGGGCGCATCCGTTGAACCGGGAAAAGTCATGTATTCAGCGTCTTGGCCAGTGACCCGTTTAACAGCTGTGGATATTGCCTGAACGATTGGCGATGACATGTCTGTTTTGAGGGATGGGCAATTCAGACTTGGTGCCGAAATTTCATAGGTGAAATTGGGTATGGTTGCCGCAAGTTGCTCCAATACCTCTGTAAGTTCAGAACTGACACTGTCGTAGGTTTCGCCCGGAATAGTACGACGGTCGACTTCGATCTCGCAAAAATCAGGAACTGACGATGCGCCTTCGCCACCTTTGATGGCACCGATACTGAATGTGGGTCTGCCGCATAGTGGGTCGGGGTTGCGCGTTGACAGCGTGTTTGCGTAGGCTTGCAAAGCGTCAATGACGGCTGACATATGGTAAATCGCGTTGATCCCATTCTGGGGAACGCTTGAATGTGTAGATTTACCGTAAGTTCGTATGAAAAGGCAGATTTGTCCACGATGGGCTGTACTGATTGCCAACTTGCTAGGTTCGGCAACAATAGCGCAATCAATGTGCGGCCCGTTTTCGCCAAAGTCTTTGGAGCCGATCATCGCGTCTTCTTCATCTACGACGCCTGCAATAATCACATCCCCGTTGAGCGGCGCGTAGTTGGCAACAAGTATACGTGCCACTTCCAGATAGACGGCTAAGCCTGCTTTCATGTCACACGAGCCGCGTCCGTGAATGCACCCGTCCAAAATTGTAGGCTCAAACGGGTTTTCATATCCGGGTACACCGACCGTATCCAAGTGGCCTGCAAGCATGATAGTTGGCCCATTACCTGTCCCTCTGAGGCGGCCCCAAACATTGCGGCCACCATCAGCAACATGGGCAGAGGACACATCTAACCCAATTTCCTTCATTCGCGTTTCGAAAAACAGCGCCATTTCCTCTTCGGCAGGACGCTTTGGATCAGCATTGCCGAACGTGTTCACGCTAGGAATGCGGACCATCGCAGATAGATCGTTTATCAGGTTTTGCTCATTCACTTGCATTGGCTGCAATTCCTCCACGCTCAGATATTAAACAGCCTACCTAAACCTGCAAGCTTATCATCAATTCCAACCAGTCGCAGGAGATGCCATGCAAGCGCATGATTGCTGGCTGTAACGGGTTTTCCAAGTTCTGCTTCGGCCTCATCAATAATTCCGGCAGCTCGAAGGCTGGTACAGGAAATGAAGATGCCATCACATAGCTCAGATTTCCCAAGTGCAATTGCCGCCTTCAAAATCGACTTTGGATCAATCTGCCCCACCAATATGTCGTTCTCCTCATAGAATGATCCAACAACTGTGACAGCGATACCGGCCTCCCCAAAACGCTGCTGCATCGCTTCTGTTACATCTGGTGTGTAGGGTGTTAGCAATCCCAGGCGTTCAACGCCCAATGCCTTGAGCGCCGCCTTGGCAGCGGTCAAAGGGTTACTTGATGGAATATCTGGATGACTTTCTTTCAAAATCGCCTTAACGCGATCTTCGCCAATGATCGTAGCACCCGAAGTACAAGCATAAGCAATCGCATTCAGTCCCAAATACTCAGGGAGTAGGCCCGCAGCTCTTGGCAACTCTTCTTCCATTTTAGCAAGGCTTTTGGCGTTAACAACAGTCTCGTTAGTCAAGCGCGCATGATATAAATCGACCTCCACAGCGTCCGTCAATTGCTGCAACTCTCGTTCCAACGTTTGATCTGACGCGAGCACGAGAAGGCCAATACGTGCCTTCACACCGAGGTCCGGATCGGTGGAGAATTCAAAGCGTGTGATCACAGGCGCGATGGTTTCATGCATACAGGGCCCCTTTCGTGAACTATGCTAACCGTGACCTCCAGCACCTTGCTTGGCAAAATGCGACACGCTCGTAAAACTTCCGGCTATTGGGTTGGATTACTGCCTCCTTAAGGATGTGGCCTTGTAACAGAGGTGCGTCTGCACCCTGACGAGGACGCCAACGATGGCCATAACATTGAGTTATATGGGGAATTTTCTGCGATTTTGGAATTATCTGGTCCCAAAACGCAAACGACCCGCCGTTTTACGGGCGGGGTGTCGGTTTCGTTGGTTGCGGGAGTAGGATTTGAACCTACGACCTTCAGGTTATGAGCCTGACGAGCTACCGGACTGCTCCATCCCGCGTTGTTTGTTTAGTTGTTGGTAGCGGTTTGCGCAACCCCAGCTTTGGTT
>Ga0209532_1002494_pt1 | contig 12981 bp, 13 predicted proteins | sample COG_02_FD_184746 | JGI IMG/M metagenome (GOLD analysis project Ga0209532, IMG submission 184746) | Pelagic Microbial community sample from North Sea - COGITO 998_met_02 (SPAdes) (version 2) | ecosystem: Environmental > Aquatic > Marine > Neritic zone/Coastal water | place: Helgoland, sampling... | reverse complement strand
GATTACCGAGATCCAGTACAAAATGGACATCAATACGCTCCACAGACTGGAAGAGGACAAGGATATTAAAATGAATGATATCGCCCGCGTAAAGATTCGTTCTACCAAGCCCATCTTCGCCGATGAATACAACCAAAACCGCGTTACAGGATCGTTGATACTAGTAGATGAAGCAACGAACGAGACGGTTGCTGCGGGGATGATTAGATAAGATTATCTATTCAAATATTAATTGAAGCCCAACTGTAGACTTCCCTTTTTTGTAAAATAGATTTAGTTTTCAGGAATTCTAGAATATTAGAAATCTACATACACATCGTGAAACTTTAATACTGAGAAATAAAAATTGATGTGATTCTGTCCCACTAGAGACTGAATGGTTCTCGTTGTTTAAGTTATTCTAGTATTCTTTGGACAAAATGAATACAATACCAAAATTAATTCGTCAAAAGATGCAGGAACTATTAAGGAGGCCTTCATAGTATATTTTGGAAGTATATAATTCACGTGCATTCGGCTGCGTAACTAAGCGTGACTTTCAAATCCAAGCTTATTTTGTAAGTATTCATATATAGATTCCAGCTACATTAAATTTGTTTTAAAACATGTGTAAGTCTTTTTTCAAAAACTTCTAATGTATATTTTCCTAGAAAATGCTCTTTACCGTTTTTGCCGAATAAAACAGCCTGTTCAGGATTATCAATAAACCAATTAATTTTCTCTGCTAATTGATTTGAGTTTTGTCTATCGATAACAAAACCAGTTTCACTATTTCTCACAATATCAGGAATACCGCCTTCGTTAGTGGATATTACTGGTAACCCAAACATCATGGCTTCTAACAAAACCAAAGGGAAGCAGTCATTAAGAGTGGGAAATAAAAACAGATCTGATGCTTTAAATATTTCATACTTGTCATTACCATATTTCACACCTAAATAAGTAACATATTCTTCTAGATGTAAATCCGCTATCTTTTTCTTTAGCCGCCTTGACGATATATCGCCCTCTCCTCCGACTATATTACAATGAAATTTAATTCCGTTTTCCTTTAATATTTTTAAAGCCCCTAATAGCACTAATACGCCTTTAGACTCCATCAAATTTGACAAAAATAATAACTGCGTAACCATATTATTACCGAATAAATCTTCCTGCTCAGTATTTAGAACAGGAATACCATTTGGACATAAAAAAACATTCTCTCTTTCGACGAACTTTTTAACATCATGATACAAGTATTCTGACAAAAGAATTAACTTACTGTTTTTAAACAATTTCCGATATAAAATACTATCAAGAAAATTATGCTGGTTTGTACGTACACCTTTATTATGGTAATGTAACACTAATTTTTTTCTAAATAATTTGGCTAAAACCGCAATAGGATAATCCTTGTAAAAACCAAAATCTTTGGCATTAATTGCTAAATAAACTGTTCCGGGATTGTCTTCTATTAATCTTATAACCACCTGGTATAAAATCTTTAAATATCTACTAACTTTTAAATAAGGTTTTTTACCTATCTCTTCAATGGTTTTTGAGGTAGATAAATTGATAAACTTAGCATCAAAAGTACTATTAACTAATGGTGAATCTTTAATATATTTACCGACCATGGCAGAACCATGCACAGGTGGAGGTAAATGAAGAACAAAAAGTATTTTTTTCAAAATCAACTAACTAATGACATAAACAATTCTTTAATTTGATCTCCTTTTGCTTCCCAAGATAATTTATCTTCATGACCTTGTAATTTGGAAATTAGATTTTCCCTGTATTTCTGATCAGTCAATTTTGAAATCTCATTGGCCATTTCATCCACTAATGACCATCTTGAAATTAAAGGCAACACTATTGATATGTCTTTAAAACTCTTTGTATAACCTCCAGTATCTATACATATCAATGGTTTAGAATATGTTATTGAATCAAAACTCAAGGTGACCCCCCCTTCCTTCAAACAAGAATTAATGATTACATCGCATTCATTTATTTTTTTATGATAATCCGCAAAGCTTATTTTACCAGATAAAGTAATTGAGTTCTCTAATTTTTTCTTTGCAATAATAGATTTAATTTTGTCTTTTAAATAACCGTCACCAACTATTTCTAACTTAATATTTGGAGTTCGCGACCTAGCTAATGAAAATGCATCAATTAGAACATCAAAACCTCTAAAGGATTCAAGAACTCCCACAGAAATGAATCTTATATCTTTTTTATCGTCATTAAACGAAGGTTTTACACTCAAATTGTTATCCACAGCTACATCAGTAAACAAAATTGCTTTCTTTCGGTATACACTTGGTACTAGGTTCATTGTCATTTGATCTTTACACAAAATTAAATTTGCATCTTTGAGTTTTGCTTTTAAAAAAAACTTTCTAAATATTATAACATAAATTCTTCTAAAAAATTCCTTTAATCTATCTCTAACTTGAAATTTTTTTGTGTACGAATAGGGAATAACCGCACCTCCACCAACAGGACCCCAAACAAAAAAATTCTTCCTTCCATAAGAACTAATTGGCAACAGAATATTTCCAAAAGTTAGGTTATGAAAGATAGTAATATCATTTTCAATCATGTATTCTTTAACAAGCCTATTTGAACCAAATTGCCAAAACAAATAAAAAAAATGCGTCCCTATAAACTTTTTCATCTTTAATATTAATTTAGGTGGATCATGATATACGAAATGTACATTTTCTATTTTCTGCTTATCAATTTCCATTTTAATCGTTGGTGCATTATTGGCCCTTGTTAAAACCCAAATTTCAAAAAAACGTGACATTTGCAAAATCCAATTCCAACCTACACCAGGCTCGGAGCCACTATTCGGTTCACACGCATAAGCAGAAACAAATATTTTTCTTTTAGTATTTAAGCTCATTATTTCTCAATATATTTATTAATGATAACTCTTGACAATAAGGAGTAGATGCTTTTATTTTTTCTATTATTTCTTTCATTAAAAAAATAATAAAAATGATATTAAATTCGTCAATAATTACTTTCGTTGAGATGGCGTTTATTAAATCTTTGCCATTTTTCCCATTTAAAAGCTTTTCAATTTGAACATTGTATTTGATCTCATCAAAAAAATCAATTCCTTTTTCTACAAAAAATTCAAAATCGAACGGTATTACTTTACCATCTAAATACAGTAAATTCCAAGGTGCAAAATCACCATGTTCGTATGCATCATGATATTCTTGTTTTGAAATAGAAATTAAATTATCCAGAAGTACAACTAATTCATTGAGTTCATGCAATTCTAATTCTTTTCTAATCGATTTAATTCTACTATGATTGATCAACCTAACTTTATTTTTTTGTTTAAATTTTAATAGTGTCGGTTTATACTCAGCAGCGCTTAATATCTTTACATTCCCAACTTCATGTTTTGTGACAATTATTGGCTTATCTTTATAAACAGAATAATGCAATAAAGGTGCAACAATTTTATCTTTTGATAGAATTTCTATTGCATTTTTTTCATTTTCTATTTTTTTGACCGCGTTGTTTTTTAATGGATATTTCGCATATCCAAGGATGACGTTTTTAGATACTAATTGAATTACCACCTTATCTAAATCGGTTGAGATATATAAAGATGAATTGATTTCTTTTTCTAAAGATTGCTCTAAATGCATTATAAAAATAGACTTTCGTGCACGAACTAATGGAAATATCCTTTTTGCGATTGAATTGAAATTTAAAAATACAAATCTTAAAACAAGTTTTAAAAACTTAGCTTTTAATGAAAAGGGATTATACAATTCAAAAGATAATTGTGATATTTCTTTATTATCAATTGCCAAAAATACCTTTGGTTTTTTTTTACTAGGTATAGCAATATATTTGTTCGATGATAAAAAACTATTTAGATCCATTTATTTTTTTAAATATAACTTTTGTCAGGTTCTTTGTTATCTCACTAACATTTTTATCTACATTAATTTTGAAATATTTTTGCATATCATTCATTTTTTCATAACCCATTATTTGTCTCTTTAACTCATCAATTTGAACCTCTTTTTTTCTGTTGTATATTACTAGCTCATTAGCAATAAGAAGAAAATAAAGATCAGGTTTGGGAATAAGGTATCTCGCCAATTTGATGATTGAAAGTTCACCGCCATATCGATATCTTTTATAATCGACAATAATATCATCAAAATATCTATCAAAGATAATTAGCGATGGCTTAAGAGTAAGTGGAAGAATATTTATAAACCATCCTATATTGTATTGTATAATTAAATACAATACCTTTAAATAAGATGTGAATTTTGAATATACAGGATATTCGTGAGGATTTTCAACTACTTGATTTGAAGTAGATCTGTTAAATTTCACGGGTTTTAAATGAAAATAATAATCAGAGATAAATAAATTTTGGCTTCTCAAAGATTCAATTAATGTACTTTTACCGGAACCATCTGGTCCAAGAAAACATATTGTTAATGATGGCCTTTCAAATAATCTCGAAAAAACTAAATTAATTTTTATTCCTATATATTTCCATTTAAAAAGTAAAGATTTAAAATATTTCTTCCAAAAGGCGTATATATCAGATATTTCCGATTGAGTTATAGAATTATCTAATGTTTTGAAGTAACTGTAGTATTTGGTTATATCATTCCCTTTAAAACATTTCTTTCTAATATAAAATTCTATTTCATCTTGATTAGATATTTTATAAAAACTAAACTCATCATATTGTACAGTTATTCTATTCTCTAACAGCTGCAACGTATCAATATTAAGCTCGTCTAAACCTCTACTTTTACAACAACAATCTAATTCAATTTTTAATAGATTATTTTCATCATAATAAAACAAATCATACCTATATAAACCTCTACTAATCTTAAAGTTTTTTCCAATAAATAAATTATTAATTCCGGAAAAATTTACTATGAATTGATGAAACTCATCTTTATCTAAACTAGTTACAAAGTCAATATCATCATCAATAGAAAATATTTTATCTACATGATGAAGAATAGCATACCTACTCACCAAATTTAATTCATAAAACAACTTTTTGATTAAATACTTTCTTTTTTGATAATTAATCATCTAACTCCCTTTTGAATATTTCATAAAACTCTAGAACTCTATTTTCTAACGTCAGATTCCTAATTGACTCTTGACTATTGGTCTGCATTTTAGTTAAATCCAAAACTAGCTTGGACATATACTTTTTAATATTGTGATTTGGATCAATTAAATAACCATTATAACCATTTCTTATCAAAATAGACGCTCCAGTATTCTTTGAACACAACACAGGTAATTTAAATGATAAAGCTTCAGGCACTACATATCCAAATTGATCGAAATTTGAGGGAAAAACCAAAAAGTCACTAGCTTTATAATACTTTTTAATTTCACTTTGATTTTGCTTTGGTAAAATAGTAACATCGACCTTCAACATCAGTTTTGAAACCATATTTGAATACTGGCTTTCTAATGCTCCAGAGCCAATAAGGAGGAAATGAATTTGATCAGATTTATCAATAGACCTAAAAACAATGTCCCAGTTTTTTTTCTCTGTAAAATTACCAACCCCTAACATTATTATTTTATCTTTTGGTAACATCAATGACTCTCTAAGTTTCGATTTAGGATCCATTTCATAATACTCATCAATCCAAGAACTAACATCAATAGTTTGTGTAGAAAGAGCTATTTTGGAATTTCTATAATTCCTGTTAATGTGACTACTAGTTTTCTTTGATGCACTTATAAATACATCCGTATTCATTGAAATGATTTTTCTAAATATCTTAATAAACGGTGGTGAGTCTATTTCGGTTTCATCTATGACATTTGTGAGAATTATGAATTTGAAATTGAACAATAATCTTGAAATTGATAAAATAAAAGATGGAAACCAAAAAGCTATACTTAATACTATGTCAGGCTTAGTTTTATATAAAATTTTTAAATAAGATAAATTCAATTGATCCTTTAAAGAAACCGCACCTTTACCTATTACATGAATCTTAAAACTAATGTTCGTTCTATCATAATTATTAATATTCCAAGATGTATGATGAACGGGGTGCTCTCCCAATTGAATTACAGTAAGATTTACATGTTTGCCCAGTAAATCATAGAACTTATAATTTACAGGATACATAGGTGGATGAAGCACCAAAACTTTTTTTTTCAAAACAATCACTTTTTAAGCCTCCAAAAAAAAGGTGTTATAGTTTTTAACCAAATCATTGCGAATGAATACGGTAATGACATAGGAAAATGAGTTTTTATGTATAACAGATAATTCTTGTATGATAAACCCAATGGACTCATCATATAATTAATTCTTTCTTTGAAAGAGGCATTATTATCTAGCCAATTATTTCCATGATCATTGTCACATAAACCACCTATACCCATGGTTAAAAGTACAGGTATGTTATTTTGATTAGCCCTTAATGCATAGTCATAATCTGCAATTCCGTGAACATATCTATCGTCTAAAATTCCTATTTTTTGTATCACAGATTTATCTATCCATAAAATATTTGCATTTACTGTATGAACACTTTGTGGAATTTTTGTTGGTGTTATTCTTACACTATTTATTCTAAAAAATTTATTTTTAATAATATTTCCTCCATATGAGATTTTTCCTGAATTTCTATCAATTGTTGCGGATGAATAAATACCTACTTTACCAAACTTACTGATAGAATAATTATTAGTTCTAATAAAATTTTGAAAAAAATCTTGACGCAATTCAACATCATCATTTAATAAAAGAAACACATCATATTCACCTTCACTCATAGCATAGTTCCAAGAATTTCTCATGCCTCCTGCCCAAAATAATTCACCTGTACCATCAATAATTTTTACCAATGGGAAAGTTTTTTTAATAGCAACTTTAGTGCCATCAGAAGATTTATCATCCGTTACAAAAACTTCCAAATTTATATTCTCAGGTTTATCTGCGCTATAAAGGCTGCTTAAGCAAGCTAAGGTTTTATTTCTTCTATTATGACAAGTTAACAATACTGCTATTTCAATCATACTACAATTTTTTTATAAACTTTACAGGATTACCTGCCCAAATTTCATTGGGTGGGATATTCTTTGAAACAACTGAACAAGCTCCTATTATACTATTTTCTCCAATAGTTACCCCCTTTAAAATCGTGCTATGCGCCCCTATAAATACATTATCGCTAATATGAATAGGTCCATCGGTCTTGTTCAGCCTATCAGTTTTACTATTCAATCTTGTTGCTGCATCCAATGCATGAAAATCGGTATCATAAATGCATGTCCCTCCTCCAATTCTTACGTTATCACCAATCTCTATTTTTAAATGACAAACTATAGCTGTAGAGCTTATGCCTACGTTATTTCCAATTTTTAAGTGCGCATTGTTATCAACAACAAAAGTACATGGTTGTGGTCTACCGATAGGATTACCATTTAATCCGTTGTTCATACTAAAATCTTTCGCAATTTCAAATTTACCCTTCCTGGATACTACCACAAATGGAATGCCGCTAGTTCGAAAATTCTTAAATTTCACGCCATTACCTTTAAACTTCGTATAGGTGATAATTAAATTAACAGAAGAATTCACTTTAATCTTTACTATTCTTTGTAATCTATATAGTAGTTCAAATGGTGTCATTTCATAATTTTTATAATAACCTCTCTTATTGCTCGTTTTTTTTTGAAAAAATAAATTAACCCTTTCACATGTCCTTTGAAAAGCGAAAACTGTACAGCTCTATCAACTCCATTTTTAAAGATCACACTACTCAATGATAGTAGAGTTTTTTTAATAAAAAGTAAGTTATACCAGAATTCATGATTCAGCTTTTTTTGTTTTAGTACTTCTCTGTAAATATCAATTACTGGGTACATCATTCCAAAACCTTCATGTAATTTCAGTAAATATCTGATGGTTAATCTTTCTTCTGGTATAATATGATCGAAATAAATATCATCAGAAGCCTTTAATTTATAACCGGTTAACATCAATGCTAAGACTAACTCACCATCATCTCCTGCTAAAAGAACATCCCCCTTTCGCCCAGTTAAAAAACTTTCAAAACCCTTTTCATAAACATTTAAAAGTGCACTATATCTAATTGCCATCCCGGCACCATACAAATGATCTTGTGGTTTTTTTAGTTGTGAACCAACTGCATATGATCTACTATATTTTCTAAACCAAATAGGCTCTTTGTTTTCTATTAAAGCAATACCCTTTCCTCCACAAGCACCTAATGAAGAGTCATAATAAAGGAAATTATAAAGTGTTGTTATATAATTCGAACTCAACAAATTATCGTCATCACAAAATTGTATAAATTCGTACTTAGATGCATTTAAACCGCATTCTCTAGCATACATTAAACCTGGTTTAGGTTCATAAACTAATTTAACATCTAAACTAGTCTCTTTACAAAAGCTCGTTACGACTATTGCGGTATCATCTTTAGAGTTATTATCAACAACTACGACCTCTAATGGAAATGCAATACACTGTTGTGATTCAACATGTTGTAGTACTTTTAAAATGTTATTAGCACTATTATAACAGCAAATTATAACACTCACGCCTAATGGTCTTAATCTGTTATTATGTCCCATACAAATTGATTACCTAGTTCACTGGAATAAACAAATATTGTTTTAAATAATAAATATATTGAGTCTAGAAATACAATATTAATAATAGCCACTGATAATAAATTGAATTTACTCAATTTGTTAAATTTCTCGTAAAAAATAAAACTTAAAACAAAAAACTTAAAGCTTAGAAAATAAAGACAGAGTCTATAAAATACTTCTGTTGGCAATGTTAATGCAGTTGGCATAAACAATGCTCCTATAACATATAAATTATAGAATATTCCATATTTGTAACTTTTGTATTTCTTTATGTACTTATGACCAAACCATATAACACACAATGGCGTTAAATAAGATCTAGTATAATAAAAGACACTAAAATCATTTTTTACCTTTTCTATGCCTTCACCTAAAATCCACACATTGGCACTATCCAGGTAATTTAAATACAAGCCAAAAATCTTTAAACTCGGCAATCTATCAGCAATAAATTCAACCCCTACTGTGGATAAGTTCAATATTAAAAATAGTATTGTAATTATATATCTATTCTTAAAGAGATTATCATATTTATTAAATAGAAATATGAATGGAAAAAGTATTATGGAAGAATAATGTGTTAAAAAAGCCAAACACAGATAGATAATTACTCTATTATTTCTGTTTTGTATTAAGTACTTTAATGCTAACAAAATTAAACTTAACGCTACATACATTCTAACTAGGTTAGACGATTGTGAGATGGTATCTAGATAAAATAATGGAAGCACGAACAAACCTAAAAAACGAATTTCTTTGATTAATAAACCACCACATAAAATTAACACAAAACTGCATATTAAAAATCCTAAATAAAATGGTGCATCTATAATATTTAGAAGCTTAACAAACACCGCAAAAAGTGGTTCATAATCAATATATCTTAAACCAATAAATGTATCATGATATGAAAAATAATCTGCAGCTCTGCCATATCGTAATCCCTCTACTATTGTATAAACAATACAAACCGGAAATACCGCCAAATAAAATGGATATCTGTAGTATGTAGTACCAAATGAGCTAACCCTTCTCTTCTGTAGCATTAAACCACTAAAAACCAATGATAAAATTATGAAGAATTTTAACAGAATATATACAACCATATTAACCGAAACAACTATTAATAACGCAATTCAACATTAAACTACTTTAAAATTTTTAATAACGTTAATAATTTGATCTTTTCTTCATTTCTCATTAACAAATAAGCCATAGTAATAATTGAAATAGAAGAGATAACACCAACACATAAAAATCTCAAGGACGACTCTTCCATTGTGTAAACCACGAGGAAACAAAAAAACAGAACGCATAAATATAGCGTAATGTGGGGTATTACAATCGTATTTAAGAATTGCTTAATATCAAAATTCATCAATATTTTTCCATAATGCAGGTTTATAATGAATCCAAAAATTGAAAAGAATAAAAATAATACTAAATACATTGAAAAAGGGGGAAATCCTAATGAAAAACACAAATAAACAGTCGGCAGTATTAATATATTATTTATTGAATTGGCAATTACATAACTTCTTATGTTGCCTCTTGCACCGATTGCTGAGCCAAAGGGTAAAAAGAATTGCTCAATACAATTTTTAAATATTTGAAGTCTACAAAAGATGATGGTCCATTCAGGAACATTATTCAACCATAATTTCAAAATATAATTTGTTTCCAATAAAAATGGCGTTGCAAAAAATATTAAAATTAAAAAACTATACTTACCGCTTAAAAAGGTTATTTTTTGAACTAACTCATGATTTCCTGAACCTTCGTTTTTGACCAGGGCAGGTTTAACTGCTTTCATCATGGTAGAAGAGAAAGAAGTTAGCTGACCTGAAAGTTGATTTGCAATACCCTGTGCTGCATTGACTGCAGTCCCAAAAAAAGCGTTGATTAACAAATTTGTACTGTATAAAGAAATTACTCCCGATGAATAACCGAAAAATTCTAGTGAGGAAAAGCCCAACATCGCTTTTGCAAGATCTTTGTCAAAAAATTCCCTAAACTTAATTCTGCACTCTTCGTACTTTAGGAAACAATATACGGCATAGCACCCAAAAACTATTATCCAAATAACTAATAAACTTAGAACATAAAAATATAGTTTATCTGCTTGCGTAGAAGTCATTGAAAATGCAACAATAAGAACCAATAGCGACCTTATTAAGTCAATTATTGATAGGTAAAACATATTTTCATGAGAATTCAAAACACCTTCAAATGGAACAATAAGAATGTTTATACAAGAAATTAAAATTACAAAATGGCTTACTAATTTAGCGGTTTCAATACGTTTTGGCTCAATATTAAAAATAGAATCAAAGAAGAAATATAATCCTAATTCAAGTAAAATAAAAAACAAAACGGCAAACAGAAGATGCAAAACAATACTAATGTTAAAAACTTTAATTTTCTCACCATAATTCCCTTTGCCTTCTGAAAAAGCTAGAAATCGAATAGTTGATGAGGATAAAGCAGCTCTAATAAAACCAAACATAGCAACTGCCCCTGATAATAAGTTATAAATTCCAAAATCATTTATCCCTAAAGCATTAAGTATAACTCTTGTTGTATATAAAGAAATAACAATCTGGATTGCCATTTTTATGTATAAAATAAGAGAATTTTGAAAAATCATTTTTGAGCTCATGAAATCAATTTTTTGATTTTTGTTATATAACCCTTTATTTTACGCATAACACTCTCTTTTTTTGAAAACCAACTCATATCCCATAAGTGGACTGCATGAGTATTTGGAGTTATGTAGTCTAAAAAGTTATTATTCGTTCTATCTTCAAATGGAAAAGGATAGAAAAAATCATAATTGTATAGTTTTATATTAGTCGTTTTATTGTTGTTGTATAATCTTGTAATAATTTTTGGTATTACAAATGATGATAACTGGCTAGATGTATAAATTTTATCATCATAATAATCCATCAGCATTTTAATAAAAACATCCTCTTTTATAGCTCCTATAATTCCTGCACTTATAAGTGTTTGCTCTTTGTCTTCATAACCAAAAAAACATTTATTCAACAATAAGGGCTCAAAGCTTTTTGTTACATACATGTCAGTATCTAAATATATTCCTCCAAAATTATACACAGCCCATAATCTTACATAATCTGACACAAATGCAAATTTTCCACTTTTATAAGCACTATTAACAAACGGATGCTCCATTGGAGCATTAGATTCATCCCATTTTATTATATTATAATCTGGATTATATTTTTTCCATGTTTTCAAACAATTTTGAACCGTCATTGGTAATGGATTGGGACCAAACCAACAATAGTGGATTTTTTTAGGAATTCTGTTTGTTTTATTAATTAAAGGTGTCATCATAAAAATAGTTAACTCAAGTTATGCGCTGATCTTTCCAGTATGGTATTTAAATCTCAAAAATATCTTTAATTTTTGTGTTATTTGAAACACTATATAGTGGTCTTTGCGCTACTGTTGGATATGCTTTTGATTCTATTGGGGTTAGTTCGATTGCAATATCGTGTAATTCAAAAATAGCTTTTGCAAAATCATACCAGCTGAAAATGACTTCATTACAGTATTGATAAATTTCAGGTGATAAGTTTTCTATTTGAAGTAGAACCGTTATGTAAGTTGTCAGCATAAGTTGGACTAAAGTTAGTGTTTTTTAATGGCGACTTTAAAAGTATATCAAGAGTCGCCCAACACTTTAGTCAAAATGAAAAAAGGACCAGGAAGGCCGAAGAAGTCAGAGTCTATTATCAAAGATGTAAAACGTGGTACCAAGCGCTTATTCAATCCTGAAGAAAAGATTGCTATCGTATTAGAAGGGTTAAGCGGTGATAAGTCTATTGCTGCGATCTGTCGAAGAGAAGGTATTGCTCAGTCTGTTTATTACAGTTGGAGCAAGGCTTTTATGGACGCTGGTAAAGCACGATTAAAGATGATACCAAATTTGATGCAGATAGCGGTACTGTTGCCGAGATGCGCAAGCAGAACGGTGAACTTAAAGAAGCCTTAGCCGAGGAAATACTTCGTAACCGCTTATGGTCTTCAATGAGAATAAAAATATATCCCTTAATTAATGGCTCTTCTATAATCTTGGCACGATCACTCAACTGCTTGCTGATCTTTTGCAAAGGACAATAGACAGTATAGCCTGCGGCCCTCAGCCTATCCGCTACTTTTTTTCATGACGCGACTTGATGTATAAGACGTACCATTGTTGGTCAAAGTCCCCGGACCCTTTCATTATCGTTAACTCTTATCATCGTCTTGATAGTAGCCGTAGCCGTAGCCGTAGCCGTAGCCGTAGCCGTAGCC
>Ga0209532_1002487_pt1 | contig 12993 bp, 11 predicted proteins | sample COG_02_FD_184746 | JGI IMG/M metagenome (GOLD analysis project Ga0209532, IMG submission 184746) | Pelagic Microbial community sample from North Sea - COGITO 998_met_02 (SPAdes) (version 2) | ecosystem: Environmental > Aquatic > Marine > Neritic zone/Coastal water | place: Helgoland, sampling... | reverse complement strand
GGTTTCCTGTACAGCGCTGGAGAAGCCCTCGTCCATGGTGAAGCGTTCGCTTTCCCAGTCGACGGAGTTACCCAGTCGACGCATCTGTTGGGTGATGGTGTCGCCAGACTCTTTCTTCCACTCCCAGATTTTTTCAATAAATTTTTCTCGGCCCAGTTCTTCTCGGCCTGGCAGTTCTGCCGCAGCCAATTTGCGCTCAACGACCATCTGCGTAGCGATGCCCGCATGGTCGGTGCCCACTTGCCACAGGGCATTTTTGCCTTTCATGCGGTTGTAGCGGGTGAGGGCGTCCATAATGCCGTGCTGCAAGGCGTGGCCGATATGCAGGCTGCCAGTGACGTTGGGCGGGGGTATTACAATACTGTAGGCGTCGCCTGTGCTGGCCATGTCGGGGGCAAAATAACCGCGCTCTTCCCAAGTTTTATACCATTTAGTTTCTATATCTTGGGGAGTAAATACTTTTTCCATTATCGGGCTCGGTAGTTATGGCTGCGGTAATTTTTGTAGGGGGAATTATAGAGGGTGGGGCGGGTGGTTGCGATTAGTTTTCGCGAGAATGACGAATCAACTGTCACCTCGTCATACCACCGCCATATCAGCGAAGGAACGTCACCCCAGCGAAGGCTGGGGCCCATCCACCATAAATAGATTCCAGCCTGCGCTGGAATGACGTTTCTCCCTAAAATGACGAATCAACGGTCACCCCAGCTTCACCCCGCCATACCACCGTCTTCCAGCCATACTAGGGTCCCCCGGCCATACTAGGGTCCCCCGGCCATACCACCGTCTCCCCGTCATACCAGCGTCGGCTGGTATCCAAACCCAGCCACCCGAGCAAAACAGATTCCCGCTTTCGCGAGAATGACAAATCAACGGACATCCCAGCTTCATTCCGTCATATCTGCTCAAGCATCGTGTTTTATGCGGATACTCGAATCTGGGGTAACACGCAGGATTGCATTAGTTGAGGATGTGTAAGGAGGTTTTTCATCAGTGCAGACGGCATAGAGTAGACATTATGAAGCGCCTTAGGGCGCTTTTAAGCTATATGGGGTTAGCAAAGTATATATGTTTGGCGGGGCCAGGCTTTGTTGTCTATGGTTACTCTTAATACAAAAAGAATTTACTAGCTTATAAAGTAGTAGTGGGGGGCTTACTGGTTGGCCGGATGCTGGCTTTTTAGGACATAACTCTGAAGGATCAGATTATGGACCCCGTTTCATTTGTTTTTGCCGCCTATATGGATGCGGTGCAGAACACAGTTCATGCGCAGGTTGCCGATACTCTCGGCACTGAAGTCAAAGCGATGATGATTGACTATCAGGGTGTGGAAGTTCCTTTTCAATATCAGATATGGCGTGTGAAAGACCAAAGTGTCTGCTCGTCTTATGAATCAGATTTAGTTCATTACTCCAAATGTACGGTCACTGCCAAGAAGTTGTTTACAGCGCTGTGTACCCAGCTATCCCAAAAGCCCAGTGTTCACTGGCGATATACCAAAACCAAGAATATGTATTGCAATGCGGCGGTGTCGTATAAGCCGACGATTGCGCGTATTGGTGCGGCTGAAGAACGCACTGAGGACGAGGAGGCCAGGGCGGCTTGTAATTTGGCGATTGTGGCGGCGTTGGGGAGTCGGGATCCGGTGGTGATTGCGGAGAGGGATAGGGTTTGTGGAGGTTAAATTATGGTTGCCGCGTTAAAGTTTATCTTTAAGAGTTTCTCTTATATCTGCGTTTACGGTTTGTTATTGGCTTCTTTGGCGGCAAGTGGTGAGTCTGCTTCTAAGTTGGAAAAGGGACCCCTGTTGTTAGCGAATGTGAATCTTGAAATTTGGGGTAGTTATGATTTAAAGCCCATGATGTTTTCTAATGAGGCCTGGACGTTTTATGTGATTGTGGTTCCTGAGACTGTGAGGCAGGGAACACTGATTGAAATTGCAAAAGACTTTTATAAAAAACACCCAAATGTCAGAGTTAGATTCTTCAGCAATACCAAACATATTCAGCAGTATGTTGATCGCGATATCTATGTAAATGACACAACGGGTCTGGCCAAAGAGGCGAAATTTCCAGACTCTACTTGGGTTAGAAATCACTTGATAGGCAATATTAACAATCGCTCGTCTATTTATCCTAGGCATTGGATGCTCGAGGATAGGTACGGTTCGATGATTGCCTTGTTGCCATAATTGACTGAGCTTTTATAACGTTTACTCGCATTGACAAGGATGATAAATGCAGAGGATTGCTACACCAGCGACCACTCCATCGGAGATGAAGACTATTCTTCATTCGAAGCGGGCAAACATGTACTTCCTTCAGCACTGCCGTCTACTGGTTAATGATGGCCGAGTCGAGTATGTCACCGACGAGGGGAGCAAGTCCTGCTACTGGAACATTCCAATCGCCAATAGCACTTCTATTTTATTGGGTACCGGAACATCAATTACTCAGGCGGCTATGCGTGAATTGGCTAAAGCCGGAGTTCTAGTTGGCTTTTGTGGTGGGAGCGGTACGCCGCTCTTTGCTGCTACGGAGGTCGAAGTAGATGTTGTGTGGCTAACCTCGCAGAGTGAGTATCGCCCTACTGCCTATCTACAGCACTGGGTTAGTTTCTGGTTCGATGATCATGCCCGGTTACAAGCAGCAAAGCGGTTACAAATAGCCCGTTTGGAAATGATCCAATGCCATTGGCAGCGTCTGATTGATGATAGACGGATGGGGTTTTCCTGTGACAGGCTCCAATTGGAAGCTGTGCTAAATAAGTTTACCCACGGAATTGATAAGGCCCCAGATACTAACCATTTATTAGCGCAAGAAGCGGTCCTAACTAAGGCGCTGTATAAATTAGCTGTTGGGGCTGTGGCCTATGGTGAATTTACTCGAGCCAAAAAAGGGGCGGGTATTGATCTGGCCAATCGCTTTCTGGATCACGGCAATTACTTAGCCTATGGTTTGGGTGCGACTGCGGCCTGGGTCATTGGCTTGCCCCATGGTTTGGCAGTGATGCATGGTAAAACCCGACGCGGTGGATTGGTATTTGATGCAGCGGATGTTATTAAAGATGCGCTAGTTTTACCGCAGGCTTTTATTTCAGCCATGGCAGGAGAAACTGAACAGGAATTTCGGCAGCGCTGCGTGCAACGGTTCCATAAGGCCAACGCTTTAGATGTCATTATCGAGCAGTTGCAAACAATTGCTATAGACCTATCTAAGGTTTCCGCGCCAGCCATTATTAGTGCTGAGGATGCTCTGCTGTGAATATTCTATTGGTCGCTCAGTGCAGTAAGCGAGCTCTCCAAGAAACACGTCGAGTACTAGACCAATTTGCCGAGCGGAAAGGTGATCGCACTTGGCAAACCCCAGTAACTGCTGAGGGTCTGAAAACCATCCGCCAGATGTTACGTAAACGCGCACGGCGAAATACAGCGGTGGCCTGTCATTGGTTAAAAAACAATCATCAAACCGAGCTTCTATGGACAGTCGGTAATATGCGCCGCTTTAATTCTCAGGGTACGGTGCCAACCAATACTACCTCCCATAATATCTTGCGCTCTCAAGATGAAAATTGCTGGCAAACCGGTGAGGCTATAGCTCTAATGGCGGGTATGTCGGGTTTATTCCATGACCTAGGCAAAGCCAATGCAATGTTTCAGGCGAAGCTCAAACCAAAGGCAAAGGGGCCACTGTCAGAGCCGGTGCGGCATGAATGGGTGAGCCTAAGGCTGTTCCAAGCCTTTGTCGGGGATTTAGATGATCAGGAATGGCTGAGAAAATTGGCTGAAGTCACGCCTAATGACGATCGAGCAATGTTAGCTTCGTTACAAACGAATCAGCTGCGTGACGGGTTAGACCGAGAGCATGGATCCAACCCTCTGTTTTATTTCTCAAATTCTATCAAGGGTAAAAATAAGATTTTCAGACCGCTGGCTCAAGCGATTGGTTGGCTGATTGTGAGTCACCACAGGTTGCCTCAGTTTTATAAAAACTGTGAGCGCAATATTTCACCTCAAGACTACGAGCATCTGCTAACAAGTAATCAATTGGACCCGCTTTGTAACTCGCCTCAGTTTAAGCATCGGGACGACAAAGAGCTTAAAGCCGTATGGGATATTAAGCATACTCCAATGGCCAGCAAGACCTGGTGTGCAAAAGCGCAGGGGTTGGCAAGACGAGCCGGCCGGTTACCACAGTTGTACCAAGCTGATTGGATGAGCCAGCGCTTTAGTGTGCATTTGGCACGCCTATCTTTAATGTTGGCCGATCACTACTACTCCGCTTTACCTCTATCTGAGTCGCAAACGGCTTGGCGAGATAAAGGCTACAAATTGATTGCCAATACCGACTTTAAGACTAAGCGAGCGAAGCAGCACTTAGATGAGCATAATATTGGTGTTGCACATCATGGTTTTTTGTTGGCAAAAAGTCTGCCGCGCCTAAAGTCGATACTGCCTACCGTTGGTCGTATAAAAGGCTTGCGAGAGCGAGTGAAACGGACAGACGAAACACGTCATTTTCTCTGGCAGAACGCTGCCTATGATATGGCCAGTAGCCTCGCCGATCACAGTCGCCGGCAGGGCTTTTTTGGCGTCAACATGGCGTCAACCGGGTGTGGTAAAACCTTAGGCAATGCAAAAATTATGTATGGTCTGGCAGGAGAGCAGGGCGCACGATTCTCAGTGGCACTGGGCCTGCGCACCTTAACTATGCAAACCGGTGATGCCTTTCGTGAGCGACTAAAGTTAAGTGATGAAGACCTGGCCGTTCTGGTTGGTTCAGCCGCAGTGCGTTCTATGTATCGTGACGCCCAGCAAGAGTCGCACGCAGAATTTTTTAAGACTGGCAGTGAGTCTGAGCAGGATACTTTTGCCGAGCATGAATATGTCCGTTATGAAGGCTCACAAATCGATGGTCGATTAAAGGCCTGGCTTAACCAGGGCCGAGATAAACCTGATAGCAAACTCAGTAAACTGCTGAGCGCCCCTGTTTTAGTTTGTACTATCGACCATTTAACCCCCGCTACAGAGGGTTGTCGTGGCGGCAAGCAAATCGCACCTATGTTGCGGCTGTTAACCTCAGATTTAATACTGGATGAGCCAGATGATTTTGGGTTGGAGGATCTACCCGCCCTATGTCGCTTAGTACATTGGGCAGGAGTGCTGGGCAGCCGGGTACTTTTATCTTCTGCAACATTGCCTCCAGATTTTATTCAGGCTCTCTATCAGGCCTATGAAAAGGGGAGGCAGGCTTATCGCGAGGGTGTTTCGGGGCATGAGAATGACAGTATTGTCTGTGGGTGGGTGGATGAATTTCGGTGCCACAGTGAATTTATTGAGGGAGCTGAGTCATTTGCCACAAAACATAGCGAGTTTGTAGATCGCCGAGTTGAGCAGCTGTCTAGAAAAACCCATATTACCCAGCGAGCAGACTTACTTGAGGTGCATTCTGAAGATGATCTTTGCAGTTCAATATTGTCTGCTTCAATCAAATTACATCGTGAGCATACTGAATGCTCCCCCTGTGGAAAGAACGTGTCGTTTGGTTTGATTCGGTTGGCCAATATTAAACAAATTGGCAAGCTGGCTCAGCGTTTGATGCAGCAAAAGGTTCCTGATGATATTCAGCTCCATTTATGTATCTACCATAGTCGCCACCCTTTAATTGTGCGCGCTGAAATTGAACGTCACTTGGATGCTGTTTTGTCACGTGGCAATGATCAGGCGGTTTGGCAACAATCAGTGGTTCAAGATCCGTTAGATACATCTGCCGCAAAAAATCACTTATTTATTGTGTTAGCGAGCCCGGTAGCCGAGGTAGGTCGCGATCATGACTATTCATGGGCTATTGTTGAGCCCAGTTCCATGCGCGCCATTATCCAGTTGGCTGGAAGGGTTCAGCGTCACCGCAAGCAGGCGGTGAGCAGCCCCAATATTTTAATTTGGCAGAAGAATATACGCGCTTTAAATAGTTTAAGTCCTGCGTACTGTCGGCCCGGTTTTGAAACCAAGAAATTTACACTGGGTAACCATGACCTTAGCGACATACTCTTACCCCATCAATATCAAATTCCTTCGGCCATAAGTCGAATAAAGCGGTCTGAGGAATTGCATCCAAATGACAATTTGGTTGATCTAGAACATGCCCAGCTAAAGCGCACCCTGTTTAATGCAGAACAAAGTAGTACTGTCGCTGCTAATCTTTTTTGGGAAAAAAATATTCACTGGAGTGGAGAGGTTCAGGCCCATACGCGTTTCCGTCAATCGTCACCGGAAATTGACTACTGTCTGATGGGTGATAGCGAAGATTGGGGTTTCTATAATTTGAGTGATTATATGGCGCCTAAGCGGGATAGTTTTCAAAAGATTGAGTTGGTCGACAACCCACAGATTCGCTCTTGGTTAGTGGCTGATGTTTTTAGTTTATGTGAGATGAAGGCAGAACGTGAGGGCCGTGAGTTGGGTGACATACAAAAGCAGTTTGCCTGCTTTTCGGTGCCTGAGGGTAGTAAGAATAATACTCAAAAGCCCCATTACCATCCGTGGCTAGGGGTGTTTTAAAAAAAGGAGTAAATACATGGAAGATATGATTACGAAAACGCATGAGTATATTGCTTATAAAGTTGATGATAAATTAAAAAAAATTGATGAAAGGCTCAGTCAAGAAAGAGTTAAAAGCGACCCGAAATTAGTCTTGGGTTTCGAACGCGAAAAGCAGGAGCGTATTGCGCAGGCGGATATCGGAGGATGGTTAGATAAAAATGCACCTGAAGCCAAGCAGCTGTCAAAAGCTAGCCATGGGCCAAAGTATTGCCACTCTGGTTCGAAGGCATCCACTGTTTTTTTTCATGAACCCAGGGACGAAGATTTAGTTACGACTTCCTGCATTAATGAGATAGAAGTGGACTTTGTTGGTAATGGAGCAGTCTCTGCTGTCGCTGGCTTGCTACGTTTGAAAGCCGAGGGAAAGTGGCTATTTGAGTATGTCCTAGAGGGAGACACTAGTATTTTTATGCGTTTTACAAGTGATGCCGCAAGAAGAGCTAAGTGGATAGAAGATCTCGCGTACGCTTTGCCTCCGAGACAGATAAAAAGCCACATGTTTGCCAAACAGCTCTATTTTCCGGTTGCAGAGGACTACCATCTATTGAGTCCACTCTATGCTTCAAGCCTGTCTCATGAAATAACAAGAAAAATCCATCAACAGCTTTTTAGCGAAAGAGCCAAAGACGCCCGTGATGCACGTAAGAATGAGCAGTCTAGCGACTTGTCTGTTGTGAGCTTCCCCAAATTGGGCATTGTTGAATATGGCGGCAGCAAACCTCAAAACATCTCGAAATTAAATGCTGAGCTGCGTGGCAAAGGTTACCTACTTAACTGTCAGCCTCCTACTTGGCGATCAAAAGACAAGCTGCCACAAACGTCGCATCAGTTTTGGCGCCAACTAGAACGCGCAACCTGGGTGATGTTAAAGGAGCTTGGTGAGTATTTAAAAAAGCACCAACATAGTCCGGCGGTGCGTCGTATTAAGGATCCGATAACTTCGCAGGTTGAGGGAATTGTTGAATGCTTTTTTACGCTGTCGGCCAATATACGAATATTAGGGCAAGAGCCAGCGGCCAACGCTGACTGGAGTAGTCAAATGAAGTTGACCCAACCGCTTGCATTATTACTTAATCCCCAGCGTGCAGAGATAGATACTGAATTTAGGGAAATACGTGAGCGCAAGGAGTGGCCGGAGCAAATAGGTAAAGAGTTTGGCGTTTGGCTCAATCAACAACTAAAAACGGATCAGCTTATTTTGGGAGATGTAGAGCGGGATCATTGGGCAAAGATTATTAAGAATACGGTATCGCAACTACGTGATGACCTTCACTACTTTCAGGGAGATGTCTGATGGAAACATTGATCTGGCTTAAGCGTATTCGTGTTGAAAATGCCAACTGTATTCATGGTATGACTTGGGGATTTCCGGCTATTACCAATTTCTTAGGGTTTACTCATGCCCTGAGTCGCCAGCTGGGAAAAGACTTTGATTTTAGGCTGAACGCCTGCGCGGTGGTTGCCCATGAAACTCAACCGCTTGCCCATAGCTCAAAAGGATTTGAGTATCGCTTTTCCCAAACCCGTAACCCGCTGACTAAAAAAGGAAAAACGGCCCCAATCAATCAAGAGGGGCGAATGCATATGACAATTAGTTTGTTGCTGAGTAGTGAGCAATTAACCAGTCAGTTAGAACTGAGTGATAGTGTGCAGGATGATGAAAAACAACTTAAGCAGGCAGTTATTGGCTTTTTACATCGCACCCGTATCGCTGGTGGTAGCGTGCCTGCTTTAGATGACAAGCAGGTTGAAATACTCAGCCTGGGAGCAGGGGAGGAACGAGAGACTCTAGAGCGGCGTGTACGTATGAACTTGTTGCCCGGCTTTGCATTGGTGGATCGTTCAGAATTACTTCCTGAGCGATTGGAGGCACTACGCAAGGAAGATTCTACGGCAGATCTTCTGGATGCTTTGTTGAGCTTTTCTGAATTAAGGTATCAATACGACAAAGATGAAAAAAAGGAAGGGAAAGGCAAATGGAAGCCAGTGTCCAAACAGGGCTACTTGGTTCCCATATGCCGTGGCTTTAAAGCGATCAGTCCGCTTTGTGAGGCGGGACAGGTTGTCGGAAGTCGTGACCCAGAGACCCCTTTTCGTTTGGTGGAATCTGCCTACGGTGTTGGCCAATGGTTAAGCCCCCATCGTTGCCAATCTGTAGAGCAGTTGCTGTGGCACTATCAATATCGAGATGACTGGTACCTCGCTGAAAGTAATTATCAACCCGAAATGGACAACACAAAATCAACTCACGTGTAAGGAAACCCTATTATGAGTAAATTAGAAGTTGCATCTGTCTTAGCTTTTGATCGCAAGCTGGCTAGTAGTGACGCCACTATGCATAGCTGTCTTTGGAGTAATAAAAAAGATAAGAATGTGATATTGGTGCGCGAAAAAGCAGTGCGCGGCACCATGTCAAACCGTCAAAAAGCTGCTGTCGTGGCCGATCCCGCAAAATTGGATCAAGAGGTACAAAAGCCGAATCTTCAAACTGTGGACACTGCGGCACTCCCATTTGAACATGACTCTTTGGCTGTGTGCTTTACGCTGCGGGTATTAGGTGGTGTGGAACCCTCAGTATGTAATGACCCTAACTATCGCGAAGCATTAATGACAAAAGTGAATTCATATGCAGAGGAATCGCAGTTTGAAGCACTTGCCTACCTCTATGCTGAGAATATCGCTAATGGCCGATTTCTATGGCGTAACCGTGTAGGCGCTGAAGCCGTGGAGGTGCAGGTTAAGGCGGGTGATCAACAGTGGGTCTTTGATGCGCAAGAGTTCTCATTACGCCAGCTTGGACAGCAGAATACGCAGCTATCCGAACTAGCTCAATTGATACAAAAAGGTTTATCCACGAATCAGACTGCATTTATGGAAGTTACGGCCTATGTGAAGCTGGGAAATGGTCAGGAAGTCTTTCCATCACAGGAACTTCTGTTAGATAGTGATAAGACCAAAAGTAAAATCCTGTATAGCCTCAGTAACCAAGGTGGTGAAGAAAATAGGGCCGCCATGCATTCGCAGAAGATTGGTAATGCCCTTCGAACCATTGATATATGGCACCCAGAGTTTGAACAGGTTGGCCCCATTGCTGCCGAAACTTTTGGAGCAGTAACCTCTAATGGAAAAGCCTATCGGAACAATAAGACAGATTTTTATACCCTACTGGACAATTGGGTATTAAAAGATCAAGCGCCACCGATAGAGCAACAACATTATGTGATGGCAGTGCTTTTACGCGGTGGGGTTTTTGGTAAGGGTGAAGAGAAATAAGGGGGGACATATGGATTACTACCAACAATTTACTCTGCTGCCTGATCCGGAATTTTCTGAGACTACATTAATGAATGCTCTGATAGCCAAGCTCCACAGAGCGCTCCATGATTCAGGTGAAGGAGAGGTGGGTGTAAGCTTTCCAACGTTGAATAAAACACTAGGGTCGATATTACGATTACATGGTACCCAAGATGCATTAGGACGGTTGGGGAGTAATTGGTTCAAGGGGATGCGTGACCACTGCGATATATCGAAAATCGATGCGGTACCTGAGACTAACGAATGGTGTAAGGTCATACGCCGACAACCTAAACTAACGGCTGCCAAATTACGGCGTAATATTAAACATAATATCTATGATGAGTCGAAGGCCGAGAACATTTGGTCTGAGTCGGCAGATAAGACTCTAAAAGGTCCTTACGCGCAAATAAAGAGTCTTTCGAGCGGACATCAATTTCGCCTTTACATCGAACAATGGCGACAAAGCAACGAAGTGAAAGGCAGTTTTAATCGTTATGGGTTAAGTAGCATAGCTACTGTTCCTTGGTTTTAAGCCTCTTTTTTGCACTAGGCTACAGCCCCCTTGTTCTAGGGGGGTTGTCAGCGTTCGCAGAAAAGGGTTTTCATCAAAAAGGTTTGGATGTTCTTTAAAAATCAGTAAGTTAACTTAGTAAATTTACTCTTCACTGCCGGATAGGCAGCTTAGAAAACATCGAATATTTTTTAAATCTTGGATGATTACTTCACTGCCGGATAGGCAGCTTAGAAAACTTTGAAAAGCGCGCCAAGATCAAGCACAACCTTCACTGCCGGATAGGCAGCTTAGAAAAACTCCGAGACTGTACCGCCTGATGGGTCTGACTTCACTGCCGGATAGGCAGCTTAGAAAAGGACTTCAGTTTTTATAATATCCATATCAGCCTTCACTGCCGGATAGGCAGCTTAGAAAATTTGTAACAGATCCAGTCCGCACGGCCATAGCTTCACTGCCGGATAGGCAGCTTAGAAATGTTTGGGGGTGGCATCCATGCCGCGGTCTTCCTTCACTGCCGGATAGGCAGCTTAGAAATGTAACCAAGCGCAAATGCCCAAGGACGGGCACTTCACTGCCGGATAGGCAGCTTAGAAACTTAGATTTCAGCTCCCTAACCCTTGCCTTAACTTCACTGCCGGATAGGCAGCTTAGAAAAGTTTGAAAAGTGGGTGCACGACTGTCAGGCACTTCACTGCCGGATAGGCAGCTTAGAAACTAGCCAACTTGTGAGCCGCGTCAATATAGTATTCACGATCAGCATTGGCTTGAGACAGACGCTTGTTAGCCAACGCTAGTTGAGACATCAAAATGCGCTCTCGCTGAGCGCCATCGAACTTACCCATCTGCATTACCCCTTAAATAAGCCCGCACCTCTGATATTTTTGCGGCGACAATATCCGGCGCACAGTCACCAGACTGAACGTCCGGCCACGACTCAAAAAAAGCGGGAAGAATAAAATGCCAACGAGTCATCAATAGAAAAATAATATCTCGCTGGCGTTGTGTGAAATCGTTCCAATGTGATTGCGGATTGGCAGGCATATCTGCGGCGGTAGCAGCGTGACAAAAAGCAGCGGCGCAAATCTCGCGGCGCTCATGCTCTTCGATACCCCACCACACCAAAACCATGGTAGACCTGAAAATATCTGGTACTGGCGCTGGCCCCTTCATGGCTACCGGCCGTATTCTTGGTTGAGGTCTTCCACAATCATCTTGGCAACATTGATATAGCGCTTGCCGCCTTCGCCGCCCGGCTGAACCACCGGCAAATAACCATCGTCGACCTGATGCGCAACAGCCGAAGGTGTCTCGCCGGTACGTTTTGCGTATTCACGAATGGTTAATCTAGAGATTGGTATTTCTACTGTGACGTTGGCCGCATTAACAACAACCCGTGTTGGGGAATCGATATTTAACATGTGTTATCCTTTTCACTCGTTATAACCCTGTACAGTGCTATACAGGTTAATGCTAATTTATATACATGGTAGTTTATGCACCGGGTATATGCAATACGGGCTTTATTATGGAAATGTACGAAAAGATAAGAATGCTTCGCGAAGCCGAAGGGCTAGGGAGAACACTTTTTAGTCGTAAAGCTGGCATACCTGAAAACAGGCTAAAGACAATCGAACTGAAAGGTAACAACCCCGGAAGCGAGACTTTAACGGCAATTTGCACCAACTTCCCACAATACACGCTCTGGCTAATGACCGGGAAAAGCGACCCAATTAGCGGCCAGATCAGTCCAGAAATTGAAAACCAACGGGGGGCTATTAATTCCAAGTAAGACTAATGAAGTCTACTTTTTATGCGATAAAGTTCTTAGAACTTGGGGTTTTTCGCACCTGTTAAGGAGCTGTAACTACACGGATTTAGATGAGCATCACAAAAACGGACAAAGGCTGGCACGTTGACTTGCGGCCCCAGGGTAAATATGGAAAGCGGTTGAGACGAACTTTCGTCACGCAAGGGGAAGCCCGTGCCTTCGTAAATTACCAGCACGCGGAAGCCAGTAAAACAAAAGACTGGATACAAGAAGTTACCACCGACAACCGGCGACTTTCTCAGCTTGCAGAGCTATGGCTAGTGCTGCACGGTGCAACACTCAAAGACGGCGAACTCCGCTACTCAAAACTAAAACACCTGATCAAATTCTACGGCGACCCAGTGGCCCGCCACTTCACCTCAGAAGATTACCTACGCGGCCGCACAAAGCGAATGGCCGAAGGCGCCACAGCCAACACAGCCAACCACGACCTAACCTACCTCAAAGCCGTCTTCAACAAACTGATATCACTGGGCCAATACCAATACCCCAACCCGCTAAAGAACATCCAAAAGCTAAAGTTTGACGAAAAAGAAGTAAGTTACCTCGAGCTGTCACAGATCACCGCCCTACTCGACGCCTGTCAGCACGACGAAGACCTAACCCTTATCACAGAGGTAGGTTTATCCACCGGATGCCGCTGGGGCGAAGTAGAGCCGTTACGCGCCAAGCAGGTACGCGCCAGCAGAATAGTATTCTCAAAAACCAAAACCACCAACGCCCGCACCGTACCCATAGCCAAAGAGCTTGAGG
>Ga0209532_1002483_pt1 | contig 13014 bp, 6 predicted proteins | sample COG_02_FD_184746 | JGI IMG/M metagenome (GOLD analysis project Ga0209532, IMG submission 184746) | Pelagic Microbial community sample from North Sea - COGITO 998_met_02 (SPAdes) (version 2) | ecosystem: Environmental > Aquatic > Marine > Neritic zone/Coastal water | place: Helgoland, sampling... | reverse complement strand
GCGGTTGCAATACCAGGTTGTATCTCGGGACTGTTATTGTACGAACGAATGGCGGGCTTACCATTGACTAAAACACCGCTGAGGTAAACACTCTGGCTGGATGCATTTGCAATATTCGTGATTGCAGAAGGTCTGCAACACGTAGAATACGCAAAGGTGTAGCCGGTGTTGTTGTCGACGGTCACGTTTGCAGAATAGGTGTAGGCCTCAATGCCGTAGGTAGATCCACAGTTTCCTGTCAATGCTCCACTACTGGACTGGCCAAGGCCAACGGAAGAGGTCGCCCCATTGGGACCAAGCGTTTTATAATACACCGTTACTGATGTGGGCATCGCAACCCCTGTTACATCTCTATAAAGCACTAAGGATACTTTATATACACTGGTAGTCGTTCCTGTGCTTACGTGTTCGAACGAAAAATGCCCTGTGATTAGGTGCGTTGCGGAAAGCGAAAGAGATAGGGTTAAAGCGAGTATTGCGAGTAGGCTGCGCATGGTGTTTAGGTTTAATGTTCTTTTGCAAATATACGGTTCGGCTGTTTTGACGGTATTGAAAATGAGTCATCGAGATAATTCCCTGAATTTCAGCCATTAAAAAACCCCGCTGCCGAAGCAACAGGGTTTCTATAAATCCTTTGTGTGAACACACAATCACGCTCAGGTTTATTAGTGCATCAAATATATACAATTCAATATATTAAAGTGTCATAACAAGTAAAATAGTCTTAACGTCCACTCCAGATAGTTACTGAATGGGTGTTTTTCTAAATATTAGAATTCGTCAACCTTATAATTGAAGTATCCAATTATCAACATTGTTTTTCTTTAGCCTATTTGATGCTTTTATCGCTTCATCTTTAGATTCAACTATTTGTTCTACCACACGGTAGCGCTTGCCAGAGCTATCAAGTAAAATCATCGGCATAACAGTTAGTTCATTGGAATATTCCAAGGCTGATTCGTAACTGCTAAAACTTGCAATTACTATTGCAAAAGACAAGGGATTAGTATCGCTTTCTGCTGGCTCGACCGGATGCTCTGCGACAGATTGATTAGCGGAGTTACTTTCAATCGTTCCTTGATTGAGGTCATCAATGACTCCAGTAAAGACTTCAATTTCTAAGTCCTTTTGTTTGAGTTCTTTTTCATATTTCATCGACATTACGATAAGCTCATTAGTTAACGCATTGTATTCAGAGGATAGGTCATTAGTTTCATTATTGGCTTTTTTATTATTTAATGTAAAAATCAGCGAGGTGTGGTAATTCAGTAAGTATTTAGCATCTAAAGTTGAAGTGAGACCATCTGAGAGTTTAAAGGAGTTCAAGCCAAAAGCAATGGCCGTTTGGTTACCCAAAGAAACCTGGTATGATAAACCAAGGTTAAGGTTAGAAGTAAGGCGCTCCTGAGATAATATCATTTGATTTTCATTATTCGTGTGAGAGAGCATATACCCAAAACCTGTTTCAAGTAAAAAGAAATTTGAAGAGTTTAATCCTAGTAATGAATTGAGATTTGTGGTTACAGTAAAATCGACTGGTACTGCGTATCCATTGCCGGTTGGATAATTTAAATTTTGTACACCCAACTTAAGATTAGTTGAGAAAAAATCGTTGAAAGTTAAACGCAATCCAGATTTAATGCCAGCGTTATAGCCCAAGTTAGCAATGTCAAGCGGATTGTAGGACATTAAGCTTTCTTCGCCTACAATTACCTCATTATATTGTGTAGTAATTGCAAATTTTATTTGTCCAAACGCCGTATGACTGATAATGAAAAGTACGAGTAAGTATTTTTTCATGGTAGTATGATAAAGATGAGTTAATAGGTTAAAATTAAACTTTCAAAATCGTTTTTCTGTTTATGAAATAGTATAAACATATCAACTTAATAACAAATAAACCCCGTCCTTTCAGACGAGGCGAGCTAAAACACTTAGTATATGATGTTTACAATTACAGTAATTAGTTGTAGATTCACCATGAACAAACCTTAAATAATTATGTTACAAGCTCTTATCGACGCGTTTGCGTCAATGAATTTAACACCTAACTACCTACTTGTCGCCGGTGCGTTGATTGGGTATTTTAGGCAGCAACACGCTCAGTCCAAAGTACCGGGCGCGTTAAGTATTCCCAAGGATTTATTAAAGTCAACGGAATTTAATAAGCTTTGGACTCTGCTATATGTGTTCTTATTGCCTCTATCGTTTCTAGTGAACATCTTCGTTTATGCGGTTTATGCCCTCATGTGGCTCATCGACGTAATAGGAACTGTTGTTCGCTGGTCAGCGAATAAATTGTATTGGCTATGGTCTCAATTAATATTGGGATTGGGAGGCTTTTCGTTTTATGTGCTTTGGCATTACTTAGTGATATGGCCATATAAGCTTTTTGCTAAAATGCTATCGTCCTTTATTGCCAGCTTTAATTGGGAAGACAACAAAGCGTCTTACCGAACGGTCGTCATTTCTGTTTTGATAGCAGTGGGAGGATACCTACTGGATGACATCCTTACCATTGAGCTATTCAATTTTAGCGACATAACCCTCGTTGCAGGGATTCTGTTTGTGCTAGATGCGGTCGGAGGTCACATGGCTAAAGCAATGGGCACAAAAGCAAAAGGTATGCGTCCTACATACGCAGCTTTAATTGTAACAGCCGTACTGGTATTTGTGGCTGAATCTCTTGCCCAAGACTACCTTTTACTTAATCAAGCTGCGGGTCTTCTAGGAGGCGTTGTGCTTGGGATATCAGTGGTCACATGGCTGTATGGTGTTATCATTGCTGCGGCAGCAGTTCAATTCCTTTCGTTAGTCATTCCGGCTTACTTACAGAATGATGGACCGTTTAATTGGTTAACAGCGTTGCGCGATTCTTTCCGATCACGATGGCTGAAAAGCATTGGTTCTATCTTGATTTTCATACTAGCCTACAATACCCTAGGGATGTGGATTTATGATAATGTACAAGAAGTGACTGCAGCACCTTACAATGAATTTACAACTGCTATTGAGCAGCGCAAAGCCGACAATGTTTTAGCCATGGAAGAGGCTGTCGCAGATTTTAATTCAGCCGTTTCCGCAGATACAATAGATGCGAATGCACTCTCCGGCGCATATGCAGAAATACGATCAATACAAGCAGGAAATACCTTTTGGTCTTCTGTGCCTAATGCGTTGCGCGATGTTGTCTATATGAAGGTCAACGAGCCTTTTACGACCACTGAAGAAGATGTTGATGGGCTTACAGCTTTAGTAGACGCTCATAAGAACGATATGACCGATAGAATAGCTGCATTAGACAGCACTATTGCTTCGGCGGAAGGTGAATTAGCATCAGCTGTTGCTCGAAGAGACCGTGTCAATGCTTACGGTATTACTGCCTCTGAAGATGGATCTATAGAAAACGGAACCCGGCTTCGTTTTGGGATGCCCGTCGCTGATGATGCGAGCAGTTTGAAGTGGCGTATTACAAATAATGAAGGCGATACGGTATATTCAGCAACAAGCACTGAAATTAGTTACCGTTTTAAAAGTGGCGACTATATGGTATTGGCTGCGCCAGTAAATGATTGTGGGTCAGGTGATTGGTCGTCTTATGATATTAATGTAAACGAACCTCAAAAAGCACCTCTACGAATGGGTACTGTTCGAGGACCAAGCGAAGTGTGTGAAGGTCAAGAGTATACATATACAACCTCCGAAGGAATGGATATTTATATTTGGTCTGTCCCAGCGGATGTTGAAATACTTAAAAAAGACGACCAAATGCTTAAGGTTGAATGGGGCCGTACCTCCGGTGAAGTAACTGTAATGGGTGAGCTGGATGGAGCGACTTATGCTAACTCTAGCTTGTATGTATCAGCCACTGGTGCACCTGGAGTTACCATTAATGACGAAGGTAAAACGAACCAAGAGCCAGTAGAAGCCAATACAATTGCCTTAGATTATTATCCAGTTACCCTGGAAGAGGCAGATGTTGTGGTAGATAAGGCTAAAGACCTAGTCGAATCAGCAACAGCAAACAAAGAAGCCTATTTGCTTCAAGCTAATAATGAGCTAACTCTTTTAGAGGCAGCTATGCAAAACGGTACTCAAGAAGTATCTGGTAATATGACCAACTGGATATTTAATCTTTTAGGAAAAGCATTGTTCCTCTTTATTATGAGTTTATTATTGGGGATTGCCCTGAATTTCATGGTGGTCTGGACGTCGAAATACTTTGGCGGTCTGTACGACATGGATCAGGACGGTGCGACGCATTTCAGAGCTACGTTGACGGATTACGAAGGAAAGTATGAAGGCTTCCCGTATCTAGGTCTGTTTACTTTAGTCGCACTCGTGGCAGTAGGTTCCTACTTTGGTTATGAATTAGCATTAGAGTACGAAATGTATCTAGACAATGAATCTTGGCCCACTTTGATGGAATACATCGGAGATAAATTGCCTTAGAATAATAGGCTGATATTAAGATTAAAGCCCCGGGATGCAAGTCTCGGGGCTTTTTGTTTAATTCCTCTTAGCTAAACGATAATTGCATCACTCTCATGAACTACGTATTATGTGGGGGTATAGTGAGTTAGCCGGTAACGACGGATTTATTGTATTAGACAGTGTTGCTTGGATGAATATTTTTTGGAATGGTGGTAACCCTAATATTAAGACTAGAACAAATTTACCTCATGATATATATTCCGTGTTAATAACCAATTCGAATGGATGTAGCGATGCTCTTACTATTGAGTTGATCGCACCCATTGAAATTGAGTTTATTACAATTATCAAAGAAGAAGTTTGTTTTGGGGATGAGTCTGGAACGATAAACCTTAATCCGACTGGAGGCAGCCTTTCTTATAATATCAACAGGATTGGATTGCCGTATCAGAAGCCGTTACCTGCAAACACGTGAAAGGGTTCTTACTACCCTATTCTTATTGATAATAGCGGATGTGTTTTTCAAGACACTATAGAAATGATAAGACCAGACTCCTTTTACGGTTATATTGATACAGAAGACCCAACATCTTGTTCAAGCCCAGATGGGCTGATTAAGATAAATGCAGCAGGAGGAACTTCACTTTATAGCTATTCTTTAATGGTGATCCAGTTCTTATGTCCAGTATTAGACTTATCTCCGAGAAATTGGGACGATCATTATGTTAAAATAACGCCTCATTTTGCTAATTATAATACTAGACTTAAAGCACTGAATTCTTTATTGTAAACACCCCCTCTAGAATTAAAACGCTCGTTAATCTTCCATAATGCGTGAGAGAGAATTTGCTCGGATTGACAACCTGTAGACTTCGCTTTATTCCCAAAAGGAGTAGTACCACCTATGGGAATCATCAATCCAATTTCCGCGGTTCCATAAGTTCTCATATTATTCATTTTAGAGATCGTCATATCGTATCCAAAACATACAATAAACCTGCTGAGTCGAATTTGTGTTAAAAAGCAAAGAGCGTCCACCGATGTTTTCAATGGTATTATATAGCGACTTCTGTAGAGTGTATATACGTTAACAGAAGAATTAACATTAGTGCCAACGCGTACTTCCGAAGTTGTTGAAGCTCCTTGCTTCTGTAAGATTGCCCCAACAATAAGATAATTAGGCTGAAGACCCTTTATACCATTCGAGTTTTTAGGTACGATAATTGACGACAAATGGGCTACGTAACGAGGAATCAAAATGCTGTTGTTATCAAAAAAACTTACTGCGGTATTGTTAATGTGATAAGCCGCTAAACCCCCTTTAAGGGCAATAATAGAATTATTGCTGAGTTGTCTCGAATAGGCACCGCGAACCCCAAAATTTGCTGAAACAGAAATATTTCCTTGAACATTCTGTGGATTTATGAGAGGCGTGGAATGGATAAGCCCGTAGAATGGGTTGTATTGTGAACTGAAGTTTAATTCTTGCCAGTCTAAGGAAAATTGTGAGACACCAAAACTAACGCCACTAGCAAAAGAGTAATTATGACGATTAAATTTACCTGAGAATCGCGCAGCAGAGCCTAACCGAAAACCATTTAATTCCAAATCACCCTCCCCTGAAGACTGATTATTTAGTTGCATCGAAACGCCAAATCCGTTATTTCGATTTGAAACAATAGGTGCACATAAACTTGCCTGATTAATACGATATGCGGCTGAACTTGATGATGGACCTGCTAAATTCAGCCATTGGTGCCGGGTAGATGTAAAGAGTTTTATCTGCCCGTCACCTGATATAGCATAGGCGGGATTAACATTGACCGGGGTAAAATCGGAGATACTGAAAGAGGCATCTTGCGCAATAAGACCAGCAGTTAAGAGTGATGCGATTATGAAGAATCGGAATTTGCTCATTACCGTAAAAGTGTTAAGGTTCCATAGGTTAATATTTCACCGAAAGAATTTTCTTGGCCTAACCAGCGTTTATTGTCTAAAAATATTGCGTTTATTCTCCAGGAATACACACCCAAAGGCATTGGCTCCCCAGTCCCCATAAACAGGCCATTCCACCCTTCTAAAGGCGAATTATAAAGTGATTCTATTTTATCGGAATAATAGACTAGATTACCCCATTTATCATAGATCCAGAGCTCATAGATATCAAGATTATGACCTTTAGGTAAAAACATATTATCTTCACCCACATAGTTTAAATCAGGAGCAAAGGCATTAGGTACATATAAACTAGACTCCCAAATCCACAAGTTTTTGCACAACGAATTTGTGCAACTCTGTATTGACTCAACTAAAAGACAAACCCTGATACTATCATAATTATTTGAGAGCTGTGGAAGTTGGAAATTCGGTTCAAAATCATAACTCAATTGTCCGTTACTCAAGCTCCATTGGTATATGAAATTTGAATCAAGCGGTACAGAGTTATTGATTAGGCCTAATTGAAGATTATTATAATTTATATAAGAGAAATCTGGATATGGTAGGTCATGTACTAAAACGTTTAGTCCTGACGAAAAATAAGTACAGCCAGAGGTGCTTGTCACAAGAGCATATGCTTTAAAGCTTCCAGGATTATTATAAGTGTGAATGATGTTAAAAGGTGGTGAATTAACAACTTTACGCACACCATCTCCAAAAACATATTCAATCGATTTTATGGAATCATTAAAAGGGGATACGGAAATATTGTAAAACGATACGTCAAAAGGAATGCATCCTTCGCGTTGTGAGGAATTAATTTGCGCGTCTATACCTTCAGAAATATACAATTCTTGGGATATGGTGTCCCAACATCCATTTTGATTTTCTACGTAAAGCATTATATGATAATCACCCTGACTTGTAAAAGTGAATTGAGGATTATTTAATGTGCTGATCAAAACCCCAGGGTTCTGGTAGTCAAAGTCCCATAATAATCCAACACCGCCGCTAGAGGTATTAAAAAATTGATAAGTCTGCGGTAAACTGCAGCTATCATTCGAAACCAGCGTCCAATTGAAATCAGGGCTTGGTAGTTGCGAAACAGTTACAAACTGGCGGTACCTACTAATACAACCTGAATTTGAAGTAGCTTCTAATACTATTTCATAAACTCCAGGTTGATTATAGACGTGATATGGGGCAACTGCATTTGAAGTATTACTATCACCGAACTCCCATTTATATCCAACTATCTGCCCAATTGGTATACTGGAGCTATTCGTAAAAAAGACTGTATCGCCTAAACAAACGGAGTTTGCTTGAAACTCAACCTGGGGCGTAGGTAATACTTCAATTTCTGAAGAGTCAATTCCTATACACCCGTTGTCACCATAAGCTGTGAGTATAATTTTATAGTTGTTTGAATACGAGTAAGAATGGGTTGGGTTAATAATAATTGAAGAATCCCCATCGCCAAAGCTCCATAGGTATCCAAGAATACCTCCGTTCTGGAAACTACTAGTGTTTAGAAACGAAATTGTATCGTTACCGCAATAATTCAATGGGGAAACAAAGCTTACAATAGGAGAAGGAAAAACTTCAATGGTCACGAAGGACGTGTCAGCCCCACAATTTGCGTTAACAAAGAGTGCAACAGTATATAACCCTGGTTCGTTGAAAGTCCAGCTAGGATTTTCTATTGCGACGGTATTTGTATCACAAACGTTTAAAACGGTGTCAAAATCAAAGCACCAACCTAGTGACTTGTAGTTGTACGAAAGATTTAAAAAGTCTACGGTTAATGGCGCACATCCAGACGTTTTAGTAGGGCTGAATGAAGATAATACAGATCCTCGTTGAACAGTTATAGGTATTGTAGAAGATGTATCTCCGCATCGATTAGAGGCGAAGAGTTCTGCAATGTAGGTGGTATCAGTTGCACCTTGGTAGGCATAGCTATGAGAAATAGGCTGCCAAATAGAATCAAATTGGGACCCAATAGGAATGCCTACTTTACTAAGTTTTGAGCCTTGACCGTCTCCAAAGTTAATATAAGCGGAATCAATGCCTCCGTAGAGGAACCCATCGGGCTGAAAAGTACAGTTAAAAGGAGAACAACCTGTATCCTGGATCGCAAATAAAGTAGCCTTGGGAAGTGGACTTAAAGTAATTGTATCATATGCAACCACCTTTTCACAGCAATTCCAAACTGTCAATGAAATTACATACGAGGTATCATTTTCTATTGCTGCACTTAATTTTGGAAATACAGTTGTATCACCGAAACCTTTTGTTATGATTATTGACGATGTATCTAAATATTTTGGAAAAACCTGATAGTATCCAGAATCTATAGTGCCGTATATAGAATCTGTGATTATCGGGGTATAGTCTCCGCAATTAATAAGAGAATTGAACTTGATATCTACGAATAAATCCTTCTGAACATACAAGTTAAATAGGGTGTCCTTAGAACAACCAAATTCATTTGACCATTCAATCCATAGACTTTCAGCACCTGTCGCGTTGTATCTAATTGATGCACTATCGCTTTGAGAGTCAAATACGCTATCACCATTCCAATCCCAAGAAGAGAAATAGCTAGAGCCAGAGTTGCTTATTGAGTCCCATTCAATTACATACAGTGTGCTATCCAGTCTACATAAAGTATCAAATCCACATGGTCCATTGGAAATAATACGTACATCAGGTGTCGCGAATACATGCAAACTATCCTCCAAAACGTGGCTGCAATTAAATTTATCGCTTCCAGAAACAGAATAAGAATAAATTCCGGGCTCCATATTTAACCTGATTATTGTCGAGGTTGAATATATGGAGTCTTCAATCGTCCAAACCCAATCTAAATTTGGATCTGAAAGAGAATCAGTAAAAATCTCTATTGTATCGGTGGCACAATTCGTAATAGGAGTAGAAACAGAGAAGTCTATTTCAGGTGTAATGAAAAAAGTTGCGGAATAAACGGAGTCACAAAGCGGACGATCCCCTACGCTTACTTTGTGAACTAAAGTGTAAACGGATGTAACGAGATTATCTAATTCAATTTTACTGAGAATGGTATCCGGATAGGTCATAATTGTACTCCCCCCAGAATTCAATAGATACCAGTCATGATTTCCGCCACTATCAACTATCGAATCAATGAATAGCCCCCCCCTATTACAGATGGTATCATTGGTTAAATCGAATACGGCGCTGTTCGGCTTTGGAAAAACATTTAATGTATCTAACCGTATTGATGAACAGCTGTCTTTGTCATATACCGTTAAAGAAATCAGATACTGTTGACTAGGAACGGGAAGGGTAAATCCACTCATGTTAATTGTCGGGAGGCTATCGTTATTATTACTAAGGGATATCATGATAGAATCACCCATTAACATACTGAGTTCCCAACTGTGATGAACAACATTTCCGGAACTAGAATTAATTAATCCCAATTGTTGCCCAGAACACAAACTATCGTTTATAGAGAAATTCGCAAATAACCGCTCTGGAAGTAATATTAGTTGAGAAAGTGAATCCTTACAAGAAAATTCATTTGTTACGATATGCGTGACCTTCAGGGAGTCTATGCCGTCGGTACTTAATGTATCAAAATCTGGATACGCGAGAGTCTGCGAAACACTAAGATTACCATATTCTATAATCCATACATGAGCATAATTTGAATCTACGATGGAGTCTACTGTAATAATAGTTGACGTACATATAAGCGTTGTATCTAATAAAAAATAAGCATCTGGTAAACTTCCAAAGTTCAGAGTTATTGCCGCTGAGTCCGTTCGGCATTCCCCTTGAAAGATTAATTGAATTGTGTATGCACCTAGAGAATTAAATTGAATAACGGGAAGTCCAAGGCTATTTATACTAATCTGTGTCCAGTTCTGAGGAGATGAAACTAGGCAAACAACCGTGTCATAAAGTAAGGGATCATAAGCTTGATTAAAAGAAAATTCATTCGCTCCGATACTTATAAATAATGAATCCGAACATAAGGTTACAGTATCCTTTAAGAATTGAATTTTAGGATTGTTAGGAACATAAATGGAATCCATAACCTCCCATATTCCACATGGTGAAATTGCTTGATACCAAATTATTTGCTTTCCAGAACCAGACGACTGAACGGAAAACTTAGGGCTCCGGCTGGTACCTGAAAAGTATAGAGAGTCTGTTTGACTTTCATCAAGAATCGTCACTCGATACTTTAACGAGTCCCCACAGAGGGAATTAGCAGAATCGAATTCCACAAAATAATCAGTAAATGAACAAATTGTATCTGGTAATGATGATAATAGACCGATTTGTGTAATAGAATCAACACATAACCAATTACTTGTAACATCCGTCTGACAAAAAACATTTGAGCCTATATTGACTAAACCTGTCAGTTTAGTAACCTTAAAATATCCGGTCTGATGAAAAATTATGGATAAAGAGCCGCTGCCATAGGTCCACAACCCAGGGTAACTAGCTGAATAATTTGTATCACCTAAAGACGATCCATATGCAAGGGAGTATGTTGAACTAGAGGGATTCAGAAAATTACCTTGGTCATCTTCTATGAACCAAACCCCACCTTCATTATTGCTACAAATGAAATTATTTCCGCTTGAGATAATTGATGTTCCCGTACCAGAATTGGCACTTATTAAGGCTGTATCATTGATGCATATTACGGAGTCGGACTGCAGGGTAGGATTGGGACTTTGACTTACCAAAATAGGCCCTACCTCAACAGCTGATTGAGAGCCATTACAGGGCGCTGATTTTATTGCACTGACGGAAAAGACGTTATTATAAGTAATTCCAGCTAAATCTGTAAAATACCCGCAAGAGCTTGATGTAAACCAATGCCGGTAAAACAAAGAACCGGTGATTGAATCATAAATAAGAAAGGGATAGTTAGAAACCCCGTTTTCAACAAGCGGAGATGACGCTGAAAGAGTTGCGCTTCCATCGTTAGAGGAAAAGTTATATGATATACCCGTTGGGTCTAATTCCCAATATAAGACCTGGAAGTCATAATAAATACTATCAATATCTGATTCAAAACAAGTAGAGGTATTGCCGGGTGTTCCAAGCCCCAACGATTGGGAGGTCCCATAATAAAATGCAACAGTATCAACTGAAGTGCAATTGTTCGAGTCCGTAAGTTGTAAAACAATTTGATAGAGACTTGGCGCATTGAACTGATGATTAACAGGAGTAGAAGATACATTCCCGGTGGTTTGTGATCCGTCGCCCCAATCAATGCTATAAGAAGAGAAATCAAATAAGCTCCCGGTAAACTGAATGCCAAAAGTTGGGGTTGACGCAGAGCTACAAATGGAATACGTTGGGACACCATTGAATATTAAGGGGGTAATGGTGTCATTCTGACTTCCATAAATTACAAATCCATAAAGCTCACTAGACAATTGTGCTCCTACATGAATGATAGAAGAATCGCTATTTAAACACCCATAATGATCTCTGAAAGTATAATAAAGCGAATTATTTCCATAGGATAAGGAAGATGGCTTTATGGAGTCAATAGTATTGCCAAAGCCTTGCCTGTTCCAAAAATAACTTCCTGTATTAGGGGTTCCTTTAGAAAGTAGAAAAGGAGTTGAACATGGGGTGATAGAAGTATCTGTTATGCCAGAACTAACCAACGTGTCAGGAATCAGCCTTATATATAAAGTGGTATCTTTTTGATTCGTTGAATCCTCAACACTTATTGACGCTAGAGTTATAGATTGAATATTTGATGAAATCTGGACCTCTGCACTTCCCCATCCCTGAATATTAGTATTAGTAATTACAATGGGACTTGATGATGTCCATATAAGCGGCCCCTGTATACCGGAGCCTGACTGAACCTTGAGAAAGTAGTAGTTTTCTGACTCACAGATAGGAACTGTGTCATTCAATAGCGATACCCCATTTTGATCAGCAAGATAAAACTGAGCCTGGCTGAGAAACGGCGCTAGTAAAATTAATAAGACAACGAGTCGTTTCATAATTCAATAGAACTCCTAAAGACTCTAATATACAGATGATTAATACAAACTAAACGTCATCTATTGCAATGTATTTAACAACGCTATTTACCTCTCCCTTAAAATAAGTCCATAGTTTAATCTCCCCTTTTTTATGAAATCTTGCCCCTAAAGTTTTAGTTGAAAACGCAAAGCAATAAGTTGACATTTTTGTAGAACGAGTTCAGATATGCGTGCTATAAGTCATGACGGTTATTCGCAAGTATCCAATTATAAACGCTGTTTTTCTTTAACCTATTTGATGCTTTGATCGCTTATAATAGTAGGCTCACACTTTGTTTATGAATTAGCATAAGAGCACGAATTGTATCTAGAAAACGATTCGCGGCCTAACACTAATGGAGTATAAATTGCCTACAAGGCGCAAAAAACCCCGCTCGATGGCGGGGGTTTCTTAAATGATGTTTACAGGGATTAAAGCTGATTCGCTAAAACGACTACGGTAAGTACAGCGCTAATTTGTGATAACAAATTGCCAGAGAACTCCTGCCAGTCAAAGTCAGAATCAAACCGCTTTCCGGTTTCTTTGATGGGTTTAGCGCCAACCACTACAATAGCGCCGGGCTTTACC
>Ga0209532_1002475_pt1 | contig 13036 bp, 12 predicted proteins | sample COG_02_FD_184746 | JGI IMG/M metagenome (GOLD analysis project Ga0209532, IMG submission 184746) | Pelagic Microbial community sample from North Sea - COGITO 998_met_02 (SPAdes) (version 2) | ecosystem: Environmental > Aquatic > Marine > Neritic zone/Coastal water | place: Helgoland, sampling... | reverse complement strand
TGGCCTGCCGCGACTATAGACCGTTGACACCCACTGAAATGGCCAAATATGGTCAGATCGATATGTTTACAAAACCAGAGGACAAAACGTCACTGTTTAGATTGGGCAGCGAAGCATCAGTAATTGGCAGATCAGATCTACGCAAGGATGCTATTGAGGCTATATCCTACGCGTTTAACTATAGAGGGGACAACAACCATCAAGACACGGAACATTCGCCAGTAGGAACGATAAAACTCAATAAGAAGGCGTTTCTGTCTCTCTGGGAGTCTATGGGTAAGCCTGAACTTGGTAAAAAAGAGGTCCGCGTCAGTGAGTTCAATGTGTACTTCTCCCCAGGGGCATTTGCTCAATTCAAAGAGGGGTGTGATTCAGAAACCCTAAAACGTATCTCAGTCTCTCGCTCTGACTTCCCCGCGCCCGATGATTATCAATTCCAATCTTATTGCTTTGATCCACACTGGCTTGATGCAAAGAGTTTTGCGCCTGGTGCCTTGATTTTGCTAGATGAAAAACCTGCCTATTGGATGGGATCGTTCAACTCCAAGAAAGCAGTGTTTAGATTAAAGCGGTCGGACACACTGAGCGTTGGGAGCGCGTTCGTCGAGGCTGAGAAGATATTAGAGCAGAATCCTGGCGTTAAACCATCCCCCACAACGATAGTCTCAGTCGATGGGCGGCGTTACCTATGGGAAAGCAACACTCAGGTGAGGTCAGGTATCGCAAAAATAGCTCAGGAAGACGGCTCTGTTGTCGTTGAACCGATGCGCGACTTAGTGCACCGGATTGGCGCGCCCACGCCAGAGCAAAAGAGCGCTCATGACGCAAGTCTACCCAAAGACGGGGAGGGGCGGCAATCAATGCTCAGCCTTTTATCCCGACTCAACGACGCCAAAGCAAAACAACCTAAACCCGCTGCGGTAAAAGCAAACGGGGATAAATTAAACCCTAAAACACTGCAATCGTCTTTCGGGTTTTAATTTGCGCGGCCGTTACCTTCAAATAGGTAGAGAGCCTAAGCTTATTACTCACTCACTAAATGCAGGAAACCACACACATGGAAATAACCATACTCATCTTAATACTAGCCATAGTATTTCTCATCGTATTCATCATCTCAGAATCCTCTCGTCAAGACAGTGAGGTGGAGTACTACAAACATAAACTAGAGTTGGCTCAAAAAACCCTCAGTAATGAGCGAGCTACCCACTCACTAAATACAGGAAACCGCACATGAAACGTATTACTTTCTACGCTATAAGCCTTTGCATGGCCTCCCTCAGCCTAAACGTGTATGCGGAGCGGATTCTCTCTAACGAGCCGATCGTCGAGTTTGAGGCGGTCGTCGTGGGTGTTATAGATGGGGATACCGTTGATATCTATCGAGAGGGGTACGACCAAGCAAGATGTCGTTTGGCATCCATCGACGCGCCCGAGCGGTCACAAGCATTCGGTCAGCGGTCAAAACAACTTTTATCAACCTATGTTTTCTCACGCACAGTGATTGTCGGCGTAGTCGACAAAGAGAACAGAACTGATCGAGCCAATAGACTGATCTGCACACTAAAGGTGGATGGGGTTGATGTTAATGGCGCAATGATCTTGGGTGGAATGGCGTGGTACTCGCGCAACTACTTGCGAGACCCTATGTACATCGACTTTGAAAAACACGCTCGGACAAGCGGAACAGGTTTATGGGTTGATGTAAACCCAACTTACCACGGCGAATATAGACAAGCGGGTTGGAAGCGGTAAGATACTTGGCTTAAACAGCAGCGCGATTGGTGTCTGGCCAATCAGCTCAATCTGACGCAGTGAGCTGTTCAAGGAAGAACAACTCCTCGTCAAACTGACATAAAGACCGTCAAGCTAGCGGCTAAAGCGCCGAAAGTAGCGCCCTGCGGTCTCCTATCACAATACTCGTTATAGTGCTCGATACCTTTAATTCGGTGTAATGTTGTGTAAAATGTGTGAAACTCAACGCGCTTTCTCAGCAGCAGACAAGAATTAACGGGGGCCGGATACAAGGATTTCTCAGCCTAGGTATCTCAAAACAACAACTATCTCTTAAAACGCTAAAAATAAGCTCTAATAGTGGACTTGTGTCTATTATTTGTTCATTTAGCAACGATGTTTTAACAGTTGTCCTTCGCTCTTATGGAATACATAATCCTTCCATCGCCCTCGTTTAGGAACCGGTATGAACTTATATAGATATACAGCTTTGGCTCTCTTTATTGCTTTCTTGGCAACCGATGTAATGGCTGCGCTCGTGGTTGAGCCTGCTGAACCAGGTGTTCGCAAAGTAGGTGGGTGGACCATAGGAGCAGGGGTCACCAACAACACCGTCACTGCAGCTAGTGCAAAGGAGCAGCCGCAAGTCGATGCCCAGCCAAAAAAACAAAAACAAGCTTTAGCGCCCACTAAAACGCGCAGCTACCGGCTTGTCAGCATTCCTGACAGCCTGGCCGACACCACTATTCATGTAGAGGCCAGCGGGGAGCGCATAGAGGGTTCTGTTGAATCGGCCGATGACCAGATGTTTTATGTCACAGAGTCATCAAGCGTCGTAGAAGGCGATGAAGGACTTGATGCGATATCGACCGGCGTGTCTGGAAATACCCATTACGCATTCATCGTGTCCAGATCCAGCGTGGAGACTCCCCGATCAACGTCTAAGATGTCAGCGCTTCGCAGTGCTGCAGAGCGATTTGAGTCGATCGGGGGCAATTTGGATCAACGCATCGCCGCTATTTATGCCGCCAACCAACAGTTGATCGACGGTCGAGAGTACACGTCGGGAACATGGTTAAGCGTCCCATCGGCCGGCACACGCTTCAACGAAGCGAATGCTCGGCGCATCAACAATGAGTTAACTGAGTTCGGTAGCGCAGAACTGGACGCCTTACCGCCCGTGCTGAGAGTCGATCGAGGGCCATCGGTGCAAGACGAGCCTCTAATGTTCAGCGACACATCACCAACACACGAAACCGAAATGAACGGTTGCGGCAATTTTGACTTCCAAGCAGGGCTCCTTAAGGAAAACATTGCCCGTTTTCTTGGCCGCTGTGGATACACGATCGGCCAATGGCGCTTCGGCGATGCCGAATATGAATACGACATGGAGATCGGCAAGTCTTATGTCTATGTAGACCATGGATTAGAAGTGCTTATCAAAATGATCGCAGAAACATACTTAGTTCAAGGAACAATCAACACGCTCGATAAAACGGTTGATTTTGAACCTGCTCGCGGCAACGTGCTTGATGGAATGGAGATAGAAAAATGGTAAACCAAGTTCAGAAATTGATGATTGTATTATTGGTGTCATCGCTGATTGGCGCATGTTCTCACGGTGCGCGTAAAGACCCTATTGGTATCTCAAAAAGAGTAGACACTGACATCGAGCAAGCTGAGACCGATCGCCAGGTAAAAGACAGGTACACGCAGAAGAAAGTAGCGCGAGCAAGTCGCCCGACCAAAATTATAAAGATACCCCGTTCAGCCATGTGGTTGAGAGACCGCATCGATGTCAGTTATCAAGGGTTGCCAGCGAAACTCGCCATCGCAGAAGTACTCGAAGGACGTCCTTTTCGCTTTGACTTACTCGGAAGCGATAGCGTACAGCAACTCTCCGGCCCACAAATGACAACGGTCATGCAACTGCCCGACGGGTCGATCGCGGAAAACCGTGCGGCACCGAGCACAAGCCGCGAACCAGACCCCCGCGAAATGCCGGTATCTCCACCAATTGAGGCGAACACAATCAAAGATCATTTGGATGCGATCTCGTCGTTAACTGGACTTAATTACGAAATAGAAAATGGGGTGGTTGTCTTTGCAAACTACACCATTGCCACATTCCCAATAAAAGCCAACAGCATGAAAGAGCAGCAAGAGTTCAAGTTTGCGAACAACTTCAATGGCTCTTCAAACAACAGTAGCGGCAACAACAATAACAACAACGAAGAAGACGAAACCATTTACAGCGAGATTGACCAAGCATTAAGCAAAATGATTCGCTCACCAAACGAATACTCAGTCAGTCGCTACGCCAACAGCGTGACGATCAAAGCAAAACGAGCAGAACTTAGGCAAGCGCAAAACTATATTGAGCAGCTTAACTACATCGTTGGCCGACGAGTGAAAATCCGCTTGGATATACACGATATTGACCTGACAGCGCTGGGTAGTCGACGACTCGATTTCGCGCTTGAAAACCTTCTATCAGATATTGAGGGCCTTGAAGGCTTGAACACAAGCTTCTTTGTCAACTCGCTATCGGCCGCAGAGGTCGCCACAAGCGGGGCCGATCGAGCGATCCGGTTTAATGTTGACTCACCAGATCAAACACTGAACGGTGCTCAAGGTTTAATTCAACTTTTAAGAGGTAAGGGCGCGGTAACGACCCGGGCGTCGCGCGAGATCATTCTTGGGAACAACGAAGAGTACGAAGAGGTTAAGGCGCAATCAGAACCGTTTCAGGAGTCAGTCAGCTTCACCCAAACACAGTTAGGCGAAAACACGTCAACGCTAACGCCAACGTCACAGATCCAGTACGCACCGACCGGGACAGCATTGCAGATCCATCCGACCATAACTGAGAGTAGAGTCTATTTACGTCTGGCGATAGAAGATTCCGTAGTACTGGGCTTTAAAACCTTTGAGCTGGGTGATCCAGCCAACGGCGGTATTCGCAATGAGGCGCCACGCACCAGTTTAGATCTGGTTCGCTTATCGTCTGCCGTAGTTGATGGTGAAACCGTTGCACTATTGGGAGATGTACGCAGTTTCAGGAGCCACAGCACTGAAAACAACAGCGTTCTCCCAATACTCGGAGACAACGTTGATAAGAATGAGCGCAGAACTCAAACCCTTTATTTCGTAACCGTCAACATCCTAGATTAATAGACATGGCGCGCCGTAAAAAACATAGCCCGACCCTCCTGCCCGATAATTTAACCGGGCGAAGTGTGCCTGTTGTTCTCAACAGCAAGTATATTTCGATTGACTCTTTGATCGGAAAGTCAGAGCGCACACGCACGCTGGCCAAGTTCGGGCGCGACAACGCAAGCTCGTTTTGCTTGTTTTCTGGAGAAACCTTCAGAGTGTCCCAAAATGCTGGTATCTGCCTAGCATCTCAGATAGAGGACATCTGTGAACATAATGACCTATCAGATATTGAGGTTGTGTCTCAGCACGGCTCATTTTTGTATATCGCTACCGTTGAGGCGAGCTTTGTCACAAATGAAGTAATCCTAGATGTCGAAAGCGAGGAGGCACAGCAAGCGTTGTTTCGCGATATCGCCGCCCTGAAGTCGGTGGTTGGCGCGCAAGAAAACGTTGGACTGGAGGTGATTGACGCCGAGCTCTACCTTTCTGGAAGAGCCGCAAAGCACCACACTTTCCTCCCTGACACTAAAGCCTTCGGAGAGGCTGGTTATTTACATCCTAAGCGCAAGAGAGCGATAGCAGGCTTTGCGACGATCGCAATGATGGCCATTGTGGGGCTGGTCCTGTTTTTTCAGTACCAGGCTAGGGAAGAGCAAAAGAGACTCCAAGAACAAGCTAAGAAGATCGTGCCCAAAATCGGCTCCGACGACATTGTTCCGCAATTGAGGGCGTACGCGCGCTGGCTGCAAGAGAATTTAGACACTTATAAATACTACGGCGCTCAATCCTTAACAATCAAAGGCAACAATGTTGAGATTCAAGGCCGTGTTAGAAAGGATAATTATTTAGAGTTCTATGAACGACACAAAGAAATCAAAAAATTACCAACGGTCAACTTCGCCAACGAGACCTTTCTCGATCTCCAACAAACCGTACAAGCCGAGTCAAGCGATCCTTTTGGTGCGTCAAATTGGCGCTTACGACTTTTGATCGAAGAAAACATTCAAAAGACAGACAAATTTGGCTTGGAGCTCTATGAGAACTACTTGGCCGCCATTTACGCTGCGTCACTACGGCACGGGCTTGGGTTCTCTGCAGCACCTCCGCCCACAAGCATTTCAGGCATGGTTCAAAGCAACATAATTATTCAAGGCGAAATCAGCTCTATGGCGATTCTTTATAACATTGCCAACATGATGATCGGCATCCCTTCTTATGCCACAGAGTTAATTATCGTTACACCTTCGGACGACAGTAGACCCGCGACATTCACGATGAAAGTTGTGATGAGCGGCAGGAGTTAATTTAGATGAGTATCGCAAATAAAACACTTGGCTTGATTCTAATATTAAGCTGCTCCTATGTAACGGCTCCTCTTTCCTTTGCTCAAGAGGACCCGCTTGAGGTCCAGAGACAGCGAAATGCGGCGCTTGAGGCGGTTTCGCCTGTTCTAGAACGCGAAGAAAACTACGTACCGACGCCAGCTGAGGAAATTGAAATCCAGTTCGGTAGCGTACGCAGAAACGCTGTGCTGATTAATGAAATTCTAGACGACATAACGAAAATGGGTCGGCAGGCTGACCAAGCTAAATTGTTAACACAGCTAAACCCAAACTCGCTTGAGGTCATTCGTTCGTTAATTGATCTCGAGGCAAAACGAATAGAAGACAACGAGGCCTTGGCGCAGGGGCCAGTTAAACCCTCACCGACAGCATCCGCTCGCCCAGCTCAACAATCAGCACCGGTTGTTGCCCCCTCGCCAAAAGACATGGAAGTGGTCGTTATGATGGTCAGACCCTATGAGGATGGCGATAAACCCACGAAGGTGATTTTAAAGGTCGGGGAGGAGTCTCCTAAAGCCTATTTTGTGGGCGAAGAGGTCACTATTGCAGGTCGCGGGTACTCGCTTTCAGACGTTCAAGCAATCGGAGACAACCCAAAAATCAAAGGAAGAACCTTGTATCGCGTCATTCTTGAACGCGGATCGGACGTTAAGCGGATTGATTGGTAGCCATTATGAGTCGTGACGACATAAACGATATTCGGCGGTATCAAGGAGAGGGCGTCTACCAAGTCCCTGATTCGCTTGAGCCGAGCACCTCTGTGATAGAACGCGCGCGCGAAGGCATTGTGCGTAGCGCTGATCGCATTGAGGTACATCCAGAACGTCTTCGAGACTACCACGAGATGCTCGAGTACAAACCCCTCGGCCAGAAAGAGATTAAGGCGGTTCTTGAGAACTCGCCTAGCCTAAAGATCCTCTTGACGACCAGAGCGGTTGTTTTTGTTGTTGAACCAAGAGCCAAAACCGCAGCAGCTCGCGCGTATTCGCGTGTGATCATGCTTTTTCGGAAGTATCTTGATGAAAACAAGTATCGACATATCACAATCTCCATCAAGAAAGTCAGTGAGGCTGTTTTCACGAGCTACGAAGAGGCCCGTAAAAGAGCACAGTCTGCTCCAGTAATCACCGGCGGCGACAACAATATGCTCTCAACGCTGTTTAACACAGCGATCGAGGAAGGTGTATCCGACATTCATATTCGCTATCGAGGCGATACAACGATCGTTTTATTTAGAAAGAACCAGTTATTGCAGACACGCGAGGTCTTGGATGGCGATGTTGGCCGCCGGTTGATCACCGCCATTTTCACTATCGGCCAAGGCGGTGGAAGCACGAAAGATTTCAGCATGAAGCAGTCCATCGACACATCATTCAAGTACCCGGTGAATGCGAGCGGTCGGCACATGATCCGGATTAACTCTAGACCTGAAGAACGTGGCGCAAAGGTAGTTGCTCGAATAAGGGACACACAAGATATATTGCCACTCGCGCGCGCAGGGTACGAACCGGCCCAGCTAAAAGATCTAAAAGCGATTTCATCGAAGCATCAAGGCTTGACGTTAATTGTGGGTGAAACAAACTCAGGTAAATCCACAACACTGACGACCATTATTGCCGACATACCGTCAGAATACGCGGTGTGTGAAGTTGCCGACCCAATTGAGGTTTTGTTGCCGAATGTGGATCACTTCCCAGTCAGCACTGATGATGAAGAGGAGATGAATCGAGTTCAGAAGGACTTAGTTCGACAAGACCCCAATGTGTTGGTCGTGGGAGAGATACGGTCCGCCACAACAGCCGCATTAACCTCTACGATCGCTTACGCGGGAAGCCTTGTGTTCTCGACTCTTCACGCACCCAGCGTGGGGTCTAGCTTCCCGAGGCTCCTCAGGTTTGGGGTAGAGCTCGACGATCTCCAGGCACCTAATTATTTGAACGGTTTAGTTGCCCAGTACTTGCTGCCAATTCTTTGCGTCCAGTGTCGATTGGAAAAAATGGCCGCGCCAATGCTGACAGCAAGAGAAAACTTAGAATCACAGTTTCACTACGAGTCGATTTTCAAAGGGGAGCAAATATATTTTCGGAATTATTCCGGGTGTAGCGCCTGTCAAAACACAGGCGTGTCGGGGATTACCCTTGCCGCGGAAGTATTAACCATGGACGATACAATCCGCAAAATGGTCTCTAAACGAGAGTGGTACAACATCGAGCCTCACATGGAAGAGTCGGGAATGTACACCAAGCACAGTCATGCCGCGAAGAAGATATTAGACGGTCAATTCGACCCGCACATGATTGAGAGCCGGATAGATCCTTTTACAGCTCGTCACGTAGAAAGCGCAACAAGCGCGGCAAAAGCATCGATAGAGAGGTTAAAACGGCATGTTTGAAGCTATCGTTAAATGGCACAACCGCAACGTCTTTTTCAGCGCTGAAGAAAGAGCCACTTTCTTTATGCTTCTTGAAACGCAACTCAAAAAAGGCGTGCCGCTCACCATAATCATGAAGGGTTTTTATAACCACCCGTACACGGACATTGTTGAGAAGGTGGCTGCCGCAGGACTTGAAGCGTTACAACAAGGTAAAGAGGTCGCAACGTATTGGGCGGATGAAGGCTATCTAAGTCCGCTTGAAGCAAAGCTAATGGTGGAGAGCCAAAGGCAAAAAGGAGTTGAAGGATTACTCACTGCAGTTAGTTTTTTAAGGGAGTCCACATCAGAAGGCGTTTCGTTTTGGAGCACCGTCGTATTCAAAAACATAAGCTACATAATTGCTTCACTGTACTTGCTTGGGTTCACGATCTATATCGGGATCTACAACCAAGAAGAATTTGATAAGGTTTTTCAGGAAGTAGGAAAGTCAACGACAGATCTACGCCTTTTTAGGCTAGCTAATGTATTCATTGACTATGGGCTGTTTATTGCGATCGGGTTAATTCTGTTCTGTTTTATCTATCTTTATTACCGACGCACGTTAACTGAGATTGGTGGACGAGAACTCGCCAACAAATTCTTCTTATTTAACCTCTATGACCGTCGGTTTCAGTATGAAGTGGCTGGAATGATGTCCGCTTTCTTTAAGCTTGAGATTAACTCGCTACCCGCTACTGAGGCGCTCATTGAGATCTACCAGGGGAAAGACTTTGAGGAGCAGCGAATGATTGAGGTTCGCACACGGCTAGAGAATGGGGAGACCGTGATTGAAGCTTTTGGTGGTCGGGTTTTCAACGATTTTAACTATCACATGTTGTCCTTAAACAGCCCAGACGATCACCCCATAACGATAGCAGGCGGGTTTGAAGTGCTCACTAAAATTGCTGGTGAGCTCTTAGAAAGGGATTACATGCGCCTCGGACGGATCGCTTCGATCGTGAGCATTTTTATGGCTCTTTTTGTGATGCTCGGCCTGACCGAGTTCGCGACAATAATGCAGGAAGGGGTAGACAGTATTTAAAGACTTTAGCCGCGCGCTTTGGCTGAGGATTATTTTTTTAAAGGCGCACAAGTGGAGGGGGGCGAGACTTTCTTCAAAAACTTTTTAATATATAAACGGTGATTAAAATGAAGTTCAATAAACAACAATCTGGCTTTACGGCTATTGAGTACGTTGCGATCGTTGCCGCTATTGCGATTGCAACCATTGCAATTCTTGGCGCTTCGACAGGTTTTTTCGGTTCAAGCAAAAAGAATATTGCGACACTTGAAGTCTCGCAAGTATTCAATGCGACGAAGCAATATCGTATTGCCAATAACACGATGACTGGAGTCTCAATGGCCAATCTTGCGAGCGGCGGTTATGACATTGGTAGTCTTGACGGTACAGCCGGCGAGAACGCTTATGGTCAAGACATTACTGTAGCTGTTAACGGATCTGATGCTGCTACTGCAGACATCACCTACGGTACTGACGATGCGACAGCTTGCGCGTCTCTTGTGACTCGTTGGGGCACCACTGATGGGGTTTCATCGGCCGCATGTACAGGCACGCCTGCAACAACCTTTGGGGCGTCTATTCAATAGGCGGCCAATTTAGTGAAAGCGGGGGATTCCCCCCGTTCGCGCTATCCTTTTTAAAAGAGAAGAGCCATGACCCAAGAGTTCATTACATATTTAGCCATAGCCTTTATTTTGGCGGTTACGGCTTTGGGACGATGGGATTTAGATCTGAACGGCTATAGCCTTGAAATGGAGTTAGCCGAGATGAGCAAGGCGGGCACAACCTATGCAAGAAGTTTGTGTGGCCAAGGTATCGCTTTAAGCAGTCCAGCAACCGCTGCGCAACTTAAAACAATGTCCTTCACGGACATAGCATTAACACCAGACGGTGTCCGTTCTGAGAAGATGGGTTTCGCTTGGAGTTACGTCAATGCTGACAGAGGTCGCATTGTGCTTAGGGCTCAAACCGACAATGAAAAATATCGAACTCGATTGAGAATGCTGGTACCAGCCTCAAGCGAGCTAACTGGCGGCATTGTTGAGCTCACGGTGCCTGCTGTCTCTATTGGCTCACAGGAGCGTCTAAGAACGTATATGCGCTCGGAGGTTGAATTCGAATGCGAAGTATAAATATCCAAAAACAGAGCGGTTTTAGCTTACTCGAACTAGCGCTAGTTCTGTCAGTGCTCACGATCTTAGTGATCCAGTTCATCCCGTTGAACAATAAGATCACAGAAACCAAGATAGAAAACTATGCGATCACAGGCCTTTTTGACATAGCTGAAGCCGCGAAGTCCTACTACGCTGACGAAGATGAGACATGGTATCGCACATGGCCAGCAGATGTGGCTACCCTTGCGTCGACAGGCTATTTACAAGGATTTAACAATGGCAATGGATTCGGTTTTCCCTATACGATAGCTGTCGATGCCGGTACAGGCGGTCTAACCATAACAACAACGGTCGACAACGCCGTTAGTGCGCGAACCATCGCCACCAACTATGGCCCGTTAGCATCCGCGACTGGCAGCACCATAACAGTAGGCGTCATCATTCCTGGGAATGAAACGTCACACGACATGCTGGTGCAAATCGAAGGGGACACAATGGTAGGCGATCTTATTTTTAATGATTTACCTGCCGATGGACAATCCGCTAATATCGAGATGGGAGACAACCAGATCCTTAATGCTCGCCAGATTGACTCCGTTATTTTTGATGCACGACCCGGCGATGGTACCGGCAATGTCACAGCCGACTCGATGGAGACAGACTTTATCTCGGCGGACGATTTTCGATACACAACCCCTTAAAAACCTACTGGAGGATATATGCGATTTCTAGGCGAAGCTTTAACATCATTAATTATGTCCTGCAGTGTGGACGGCCTGCCCGTGGATCTTATTCACGGGATTGTTAAGACTGAGTCCTCAGGCTACGTATATGCGCTGTCAGGCAGTTTTGATTACAGTGACTACTACTTGCTTCCTAAAGACGATGAAGAGATCGAGTACGCGCATGCAGTAGCGTATGCGTCACTTTCAAGAGATATCAACATCAGCATCGGTTTAATGCAGGTAAACAGCGTTCATATTAAGAAAATGAATTCGCCAGCAGTCGTGGTCTATGACCCTTGCAACAACCTACTCATAGGTAGCGCCATTCTTAAGGAGATTATGGCCCGTGTCTGTGGCACCAGGCTAACGGATGATTGTTTGGATGCGAGCTTACGTCAATACAACACGGGATCTACAAAACCCTCAGAAGCAGGCGGACGATACGTTGCTAAAGTCCGTGGCAACTGGCCCACTGAAACAACAAACTTGATCACATCAACCAAGCCTCTTGTGATTCGAGCACCATTACGAGCGACCGGGTTCTAGTTTTAAAACTAAGAGGGATGTCCTCAACTCAGCGAAGGTCCTTTACTGAGTTTCGACGAAATAAGGTTCATGTGCCTGTCGGTTAAAACGTCTTCAACTGATTCAAAAAAACCAGCCCCTTCCAACGCATCGACTAATACTTTATTCGGAACGTCATAGTCGTAACACAGGATCGTTGCGGTTAATTCATCCGATTTTTCTTTGGCTAGGTCGGTTAGCATGTCTAGCGTCACGACGCGAGCAAACGCATCAGCGGTTGATTGGTCCAACAATGTTTCTCCATTGGCCACTCGATACATGGCTAAAGCATCCTCGCAGTCGCTCATAGTGCGACACAAACTCCAAGCCCAGGCTGCGCGAGAAGGATCAACGCAAGCGACCGCTACGGCGGCCTGAGCGCCATGTTTGTGCGTAATCACGTCACAAGCCCAGTCTCGAAGCAACGTGTCGCCAGGGCGCGCCACTAAAGTGAGTCTAAGTACGGGATTAAGACTCTCCGATTCAAGAGCACACTGCTTAATTACATCCAAGTTGATCAACCCCGCAGAGAAAAAGGGATAAGCTTCTTTGAATGTGGGTTTTTCGCCAAGGGCTGAAGAGACATCGATTTTGTTAATTAAACCGAGCTCTAGCATTTTAGCGAGCACTCCAGCATGACCATCTCGAGCCAATCCAGAGCAAACGACAGATCTATAACGGTCAAACTCGTGCTTGGTTTCTTTAAAAAAGATCAAACTTCCACCATCCATGTGTTGCAACTGCTCTAGGCACTCGCCTCGATCACTCCCAAGTTTGAGCGCGACAGCCACCCATTCAGGCGACGTATTCACCCACAAAGCCCAATTGGACTGGATAGAACGCGCGTCAGGGTGGTCCCGAGCAATCTGTATAAGCTCGTCTACGGTCCGCTGACCCGCTAATTCACTCGCCTCCATGCCGCACCATTCAAGCCTTGATGCGAGCTCGCATGCAGTTACCGG
>Ga0209532_1002467_pt1 | contig 13064 bp, 15 predicted proteins | sample COG_02_FD_184746 | JGI IMG/M metagenome (GOLD analysis project Ga0209532, IMG submission 184746) | Pelagic Microbial community sample from North Sea - COGITO 998_met_02 (SPAdes) (version 2) | ecosystem: Environmental > Aquatic > Marine > Neritic zone/Coastal water | place: Helgoland, sampling... | reverse complement strand
TGAACGCCCCACCCTTTTGACTTTGGAACAGCGCACGGCTTGCGTCAGTGAACCGCAAAGTGCTGCCATACAGTTCCAGTTGACGACGCAGTTTGGTGTTTATCCATACTGTACGTGTCTTTGCGCCTTTGGTTTGGACGGCATCCAGTACAAACTGCTCACGCACACTGCCCTGTTCATCGTAAACATCACAAATTGTCAGTGCAGCAATCTCTTTAGCACGTAGCCCTGCATAGTAGCTCACATAGAAGATTGTGATGTCACGTGTGCTGTGTCTGCGCAGTTGGCACCACTTCAAGCAGCGGCGTAACTGTGCGTCTGTAAGTGTCTGTGCTTGTGCCATTCATCACCTCAAATATAATGTTTTCATAAGCACAAACTAAAGTCTGATATTTTAGGTGAGCAACCGATTTAGGTGGTCAGTGATTAATCATACAGAGCAATGAGTTAAGCTATAATATAAGAGTTTGTTAGTTCTATTAGGTTTTTCCTACTGCCAATGGAGCAGTCAAACAGATCAGCTTGACTTTATCGCTATTAGCTAATATACATAATTTCTATAAAGAGGTGCATGATGCGTAATTTTTCATCTACAGAACTCGCCAACAAAACAGGTGACGTGTTGGCAGTTGCCGCACAAGAGCCTGTTCATATTCAGCGACACGGAAAGTCTCGTTATGTGTTACTCAGTGTCGAACAGTTTGAAAGCTTGAACACACGTGCAGATCAGCGGCGTGCGATGCACATGGACGATATGAGTGGTGACGAAGTGCATTCCCTCATCGCCGAACTAGAACACAGCATCACCAATGACTAGCACACCAAAAGCGGGCGATGTGCTTCGCTATCCATATTTATGGGCTCGTCAAGCACGTGCTGGCGAAACTGAAGGGCGAAAACTGCGTCCATGTGCTGTAGTGCTGGCTGTAACAAATCAAACAGACCGAACACATCTACGCTTGTGTGCTGTAACAACACAAAACCCTATGAAAGGCGCTCTGGCTGTGGCTGTACCAGACACCGAAAAGCGCAGAGCTGGACTTGATGTGCATATTCCGTTGTGGGTTATTATTGATGAACACAACGTAGATGTATTTGAGTTGAGCTACTATATCGAGCCACAGAGCCAAATGGGTGTGTTCAGCGCTGTGTTCACAAAAGAATTACAGCGTCAGATGATTTTAGCGCTGCAACGTCGTGTTGGACAATCGGTGAAGCGCTCAGATTGATTTGTGTCTGAGCCATTTCTGCGCTGAATATTTTTCAAAGTGATAAATAACTATGTAAGGCAAAACAGAACAGGCAAGCACAGGCAAACCAAACGAGATTAAGGCTGGCACGCCGATTGTTATAGTGCTGCAAACCCGTTCTGACGTGAGACGGTGAGCAAACAGAGTGCTCGTTATCTGCTTCTTCGCACTACCCCATCCTCGTCGGTGGGATGCCTTAAACGAAGTCCCACTGGAGAGACATCCTTTTATCCTGAAAAATCGGAAGTGACGTTAACGTTTGCGCAAGTCGTAATGGTTGGCTGAGAACGCTCAGCAAAAAGTGAAACGGATGACAACCTCGCAAGAGAACCGTTAGCACACAGAACAAGCTCGCTGTATGGCTTCTGTGTGTGCGTATGATGCGCCAGTAATAGAGATGATAGCAAAACCTGCTCTTCCCAGTTTTGGGTTTGGTGATACAGCCTGCAAACGATGTGCAATGCACTTGGTTCGGATTGACGCCTTATTAGGCGTTGATCTGACTACTCCTTGCAATGCCTAATAAAAGATAATCAAATAAAATGATTCATCATACGTATTCATCATTTGTGTTTGAGCTGATGTGATAGTTCGAACTAGAAAGAACTGCAGTGCAGAGCTGTGATGCGAAGCAAAGCGAGTGTGAACAGCTCAAACAGCACATAGATGCGCAGCAGATATGTATACACATTCAAACACATCATCACTCTAGTTGATAAATACTTACAACAAAAAGGAGAAGCTATGAGCAGAAAACTATTGCACGAAGTGCGTGATGTATTGAAGCAATCAAATGCGATTGTGAGTGAACGTGAGTTTTGCGAGCGTTGGTTGGGCAAGAGCGAATGTTATATGCGCACATTACGATTTAATACGATTGAGCCAAGTGCGGATGCACTGGCGACTGTGAGCAACAAACTGCGATACTACAGCGACCAGATGCAGATGAGTGAACAAACAGATTTATGCACTCAAGGTGTGGAGTTTGAACGATTGGCTGAGGCGTGCTGGGCAAGCATCCAAACAACAGCCAGACGCAAGTGGGCAACTGTGGCATGAACGGGGTTGTGTGCTCACAAAATTCTCGTGTGCAGTTTCTTAGGGTGGAGTACTTATCAAAGTGGGGTGGTGATCGTACACCCCCTACCCTCACATGAGTGCAGTCAAAGATGTGCAGCACTCGCTGAATGTGATCCGTCAACTGAGTGCTGAGGAGAATGCACATGTTCAACAGCAGATACTGGAGTTGATGTTGCAGGCGTCAATCTCACAGCTCAAGTCAATCGATGCTGAAACTCAAAGCAAAAACACGGCACCAAGCAAGCCTGCACCCCTGCCAATCCCCAAGCCAGCCAAACCCACAGCAGCTAAGCCCAAGCCAAAACCCGAACCAGCACCTAGTTTGAACTTTCGTCTCAATCGCCTCCGAGCCGTCAAACCTCAAGCGCCTACAAGTTGATGTACACACAGTGTTGTTCAACACTGCCAACTTATCAGCTGTTTATGTGAAGTTTGGTGGTTCTTTAGTGCTGCAAAATTCGGTTGACTAATGGAGTGAGAGGCATAGCTAATATACTATCGCACAATAAGCCGGCAAAGGAGCAGACTGATGAACTACATTGTATCACCAAAGTGGAAGAAATCAGTACGTTATGAAACCACATACAAACATCAATCTCGCAGCAATGTTTTCGCTACTCATGAGCAATATTACCGCTACGAAAGCTTCGTTGTTGAATTTCATAAGGACGTAGACATCGCTGACATACGGGCTGGTGATAGTCTTTCGCTCGATGATACTGATGTAGTCGCAAGCTATGAACCACACGATGGAGATGGTGATGAAACCTCTTCATTTTGGAGTTTTTCTGGATTGTCCGATGATGAAGAAAGTGAATTAGAAGAATATATTGAAGAAGAGTACGGGCTTTATGACCATGAAGATTGGGAAGAAATCGATGTAGAAATTTACATTGAAGGCGAACTAAACGTAGAGCCATACAGCGAGTGATGGCAGCACAATCTATATTATCCACACCATCTAAGTCACTGATATTATTGTCTTGCGCAAATGTTCATCGATGAACACTGCGCCACCTTACAGCCATGCATCAAACATTAGGTTTGACTCCATAGTGTTGAAAGTGTGGGTTTCAAACCCACTGTTTTGAAACTGCACAGCCAAACCTACACTCTTGTTCAGCTACTGGATAAATGACGGATGTAATCACTGCTTTGATGCAGCACACGCACAACCAGCAGCTGTTCCGCTTGCTCCAACACAAACACTGTATGCTTGCCCACGAACATATAGCCAGCATTTGCCTGCCATTCCGCAAAAGACAGAAGTGGTTTCTCGCCTGCAGCCGCAGCCGTCAAACTTTTCTCTAACTGCGTAACGTAGTCATCCGCCTGCGCACGCCCCCAGTTAGCCAAAGTGTAATCGTAGATGTCGTTAATATCAGACTGAGCAGCTCGGCTTACTGCAAGGCGCTTTGTCACGTGTCAGCACTGCCTCTGCTGCGAACAGCATCCCAGCTGAAGTCTTCCGCAACACCACTTTCAACACCAGCATCAAGTTGTGCTTTGAGTGCAGCGAGAGCTTCACTGCGCTCCTCAACCAACCGCAATCCGTCGCGTATCACTTCGCTTGCAGACGCATAACGCCCGCCCTGCACTTGGCTGGCGACAAACTCTTCAAAGTGGTTGCCCAGTATAAATGACGTTGTTTTGCTCATGTGAACGCTCCCAATACTAGTTAATCGTATGCAAATTTGACTGCTAACGCAACAATCATGCGTTCAGCCCGCACCACTACCTACGTGTCTTCTTTGGAAACTCGCCAAGAGCCACATTCTCAATATACTGCTCAGCAATAACAATATGGCGCTTGGCGGTGTTGGTTTTGCGGCGCTTGATCACTCGCTCAACATCAGCATAGGGCAAATCCAAACGCTTGAGTTCGGCAACAGTTTCACCATCAACTGTTTCGTCCACCCATACGCCATTGCCCGCAGCGGCCAATCGCTCTGCACACACGTCAAACAATTCATGCAGCTTGAGTTTGGGTTGTTCTACGTAAGTGTCCCAAAATACGAGAGTTTGATATAAACTTCCCAAATTAGGTTTAGCACATACTGGATAAGCTGCCCTGCTCACGCTCTTTGCTTGCTTCACAGCTTCAGCATTTGCTTTGAGCAACTTGCGAAACGCGTCCACCAAATAAGGCATACGCACTTCCAGCGGCACTTGGATATGCAGAGTGTTAGGTTGAGGAGTATGGGTTTCAAACCCATCAAGTTCACGCAGCTGACGTGCTGGTGGCTCAGCAAACAAATGGTTGTGTTCCCTCCACCAAGCCCAAAAGTCATCCGTTGCGTGCACATTTCCAAAGTCCACATACACGCTGCTGTATTTGCCTTTGCCCCTCTGCTCACAGCAGCGTTTGTACCCCATGTGTCTGCGTAAATATTCCCACCAGAAGTAATACACACTGCATTGCCAAGGCTCTGCCCCTCGAAACGGCGCATTTGGCTGAATACGCTTGCTGATTAGTTCGCCATGTTTGTTGCGGCGTCCTTTGATTGGCGGCGCATACACATAAAAGAGTTTGCCCGCAAAATACCATTTATCTCTTTTGTTCATATTAGTATCTATTTCTACGTCAGTGCATGGTCACAGTAACGGTTACATTTTGGCGTACATTTTATGTGGCAGAGTGGAATAGTCAACAATGACAAACAAACTTTAATCCCGAGAGGAAACAATATGACTAATGCAAACACACTTATGAAGAATATGGTAGCCACACAGAAAGCTGCGAACAAATGGACGAAGAACGCATACCGCACAGCCAGCACAGAACTCTACGAACTGTTGGCAGAATGCTATGCACACACACAGTTTTATCGCTATTCCGACATCAGCTTCAAACTACAACTCAATCAACTGCTGCGCGACGCAAAACACACATTCAACGAAGGCACACGCATCGAAACCAAAGTGGTGCGTGTGGTGTTTGGCGAAGTGTTCACAGGCGCAATCGGACGTAGTCGCGGTGCCATCTACTCCAAAGTTCTCACAGCAGCATTCGAAGAGAAAGTCACCAAAGACAACTTCGTAAAGTGGCTCACAACACAAGGTGGTGTTGAAGCAGTACGCAAGCAAAACAAAGGTAAAACTGCCGCACAAATCAAAACAGAACGTGCACTAAGCGCACACGAACAGCTTGCTACACAAAGTACACAAGATTTGCAGCTGAGCACACCTGCACAAAACTACGAGTACAGCTTGGCAGTGGTAGCACACACAGGCGGTGACAAGCGTATCGTCGCACTGCTCAACAACAACACATTGGTTAAAGAAGCACTGGCAAAAGCGTTTGCTAAACTTGAAGAACAATCCAAGTCAAACAGCTCAGCAGAACCTGTGAGCAACGTCACAAAGATTGAAGCTCGCAAGCAAATCACTCAGCAAACCATCACTGAGGAGGCAGCATAATGAGTGTGAACATTTTTTACGCGAACAAGCCCGTGCACTTCAACGACTGCTACTTTGCTGAGCCGACAATCAAACAAGAACTCGCAAACTACGCAAACACCCCACTCAACGGCTGTGTGCTCCTTTATGGAGCATACGGTACGGGCAAAAGCACCGCAGTTGAGTTGATTGCACGAGATAGAGGGGCTGCGAAGTCAGACATCCACTATGTACAAGTCAACGGCAGTCAGTTCGCAGATATACGCAAAAGCAGCATACTCGTTAACGCGATGCAGTGGGGCGTAATCAATCATCAAACACCTGTGCTTATCGTTGACGAAGTGGACATTCTATCCCAAGAAAATCAGCTGTGGTTGCGCAGCTTTATCGACGACTGGCAGCATCGCGCACTGATACTGCTCACAACAAACTATATCGGCAACTTGGATGGCAGCATACGAGACAGATGTGACTGCATGGAAGTTCGTGGCTTCACCGCACTACAAGCAGCTGAGCTCATTCATACAGTCCTGGCACAGCACGACATTCGCATTGCTGTGTCTCGTATCGAGCAGCAAGCACAGCTTGAACTGAGTTCGGATGATGCACTGCTAAGTTTGCGTACTGTTGGCAGATTATGTGACAAGCTGGCACTACAGTTTAATCCGCCAAAGCTGCTGGTTGTAAAAAGCTAATGTCAAAAGCGTAGGTTTGAAAATGTAGGTTTGAAACCCACTGTTTTGGAACTGTAGGTTTGAAACCCACTGTTTTGGAACTGTAGGTTGGACAACAACAAACGGGCAGCGACTTTGCTGCTCGTTTATTTGTGCACACTGGCGTCAAATACAGCTCAACGAGCGTGCTTACGGTGCCGAACGCATTCATGCTTTGGTGCAACTAGCGGAAACGGGGTTCCCTAGCTGTATGACGCTCAATCCACCGTCCACTTTGAACAACGTGGGGCTGGTCGTTCGCCAACAACACTCACCTTGTCCATGTTACACGCACGTACTCTCCCGTTGTTGGCATGTAAGAACCATCCGCTTTCGCCGAACTTTGGTAGGTGCCACAGTGCATCGCCAGATTGACCGCTGGGGGGAGCAAACTGAGCGTTGGCTGTGCCGTTGGTGGTGTTTGAGGATACTGCGCCAATGATGATGCCAGTACCTACGAGGGCAGCACCGAGTACGAGTTGTTTCATTGGGGGTCTCCTTTGGGTGTACGAGTGTTTCATAAGTTTGGATTTATCAAAACAATTGGCTTAACTGCGCGCCTTGATCATAGTTTTTAGCTGATCCGGCCTCCAGGTGCCCCGGAAAAAGTATCACATGCTTTTGGCTTATAGAACAGGCTAATAAGTAATTGTAATTCTGAAATCCATGCACAAAATAATCTTTTATACTTCTAAAATCATCTATTGACGTTGAGAATATCTCGTAGTGCCGAATGGTAATATTTTGCCTTGAAATGCGCCCAATCGAGATACCGCGTTTCGGGGATACCGATGGACGGCCCAACACAAGAGTATGCATCAATAATACCAAAACCTGACTTTACCGCGACATCAGTAAACTGGCTAACAAATGATAGGAGTATGTGATTTGCTTGTGCCGCTTCGTAATCAAATAAATGAGTGCCAGCAAAAGTAGGAATTATTATGCAAACAGATTGGTGAGGAAGTAGTTTATTCTTTAGGAATAGACAAAAGTCTTTGAAGCACGAAATTATTACTTCAAGCTCGTCCCCAAGTTCACCATAATTTTTTTGAGAATTTATTTGCGCCATCCGAACATCTATCTCGCCAATATTAAATACTAAAGTTGAACTGTTCTGTGAAAAAAGAAGAGCGTTCTCTAGTCCGGTAAGCTTAGCATTGGGCATTCGACCAGATATATGTTTGTAACGAATGCCAGGCAAATAAAACATTTTCACTGTCTTGGGGGCACCGATGCTCAATCCGATAATATGTGAATCACCGATTATACTGTATGGTCGGACATTATTATCGCTTATGGGCTCAGCAATTTGCGTTTTGAAAATATCAAAATCATCGACCAAAAGGTTTACAAAATTATATGCACTTTTAAAAAGATCAGCTTCAAAACCACCTACTTCGTTTAGATCATGCTTACGCAACTTGTTAAGTATAGCACAACATGACGGTAAATCATTAAAATAGGTAAGCTCGTAGATTGCCATTAAAGTTGCAATCTTTAGTTGTATTTCTCGGTTAGATTGAGATTTAAATATCTCTGGCAAAACCGACCGGATCGCACGCTTGTCACAAGTGTAACTAAATGCCATTGCCTTCACGTCGCCAGATACTCGTCCACTATGCAGTATAGCCTCTATGTTACCTCTCGTATAATCTAAATCTTCGAGCATTAACTGAAGTCTCGAACAAGTTGGTGATATATAGTATTTAGCTTATCAACTTTTTCCGAACCTAATTCTTCACGCAAACGAGACAGTTCGATAAGAAAATCATTTAGTCTCTCACGATGTGTATGGTGTTTTATGTTCGAACTTATCCAGCCGACTATTACCCTTCGTTCACCTGATGTGACTGGATTAACTTTGTGGAGCAGGCCACTGGGATAAACAACCATCTCGCCAAGCTTCCCTTTCACCTTGAACTGAATCCCATTTCCAAACTGCATCTCCATTTCACCACCGTCATAACTGGCCGCATCTCTCAAAAATATTGAGAAACTTAGATCTGTTCGACGTTGGCGCAACAGAGCAACATCCACATGCCAATCGTAGTGGCCACCCTCATGATATGAGGCAATTCGAGGATCAACTACTTCTTTTACATAAGTATACCCCTTAACCGACGGCAACATATGCGCTTTGTTTACGAAAGGTAGGATTTTATCAAATCCCTTGTCGCCTGAGTTAATTTGGAAATTTTCCTTTTTATCTTTGGCTGCACCCAATGCGGAATCTTTGCCGTTTCGCCATTCCATTTTGTCAATGAGTGAGTTGATTTGATCAACTTCTTCTTCGCTAAAAACTTTAAAGACCTTCATATGGATCGTCCTTGATATGTTTACAGTACTAGGGCCGCTCTTCACAAGCGGCCCTAGTTGTATCGCATTACTTATCTGGAGCTATGCGACTATGTCATTTGCATCCAAAGCAGTTGAACCAATGTTGGACACAACTCCGATCAAATCCAAATCAGTCGAAGCTACAGCCGCGGTGTCACCGTCATTTTCTAGGTTGTAGATATAGACATTATCGTTCGCTAAGTCGTTTATCATAACAATGAATGTTTCACTCGCTGCTATTCCAACACCAGCCTCGATAAAGGCGGCGACATCGACTAGATCTGTATAGTCAGCAATTACAGACTCTGTACCAGATCCAGTGCCGTCAGCACCATCAGCAAATATCACTACGCTTCCAGTAGTTGGGTTGGCTGAGGACGCGTTCGCAGCGATGGAAACTACTGCTTCCCCATCTGTGCTTTCGTGCCCATTAAAGTCCAATTTGTCACTATTTACAGCAAACCCTGTGATAGTTGTTACATCGGCACCAACCTCAGTAAAGTGCACCACATCAGCGGCAGCTACTGCTTCAGAAAGGTCAATGGTGTTAGCGCCGGCGCCTGCGAATATAAGGTCAGCACCTTCGCCACCTGTAATTATATCGGCTCCGTCACTACCGGCTGCGCCCTCTACGGTGGATTCTGCAGTGATGGAGGCGGCATCGCCTGCATCGGCAGCAACTGTGGCCGCAAACGCTGTATAGACGCCATCTACCTTCGATGTCACAACAACTGTACCGGCTTCAACCGTATCAGATACAGTTATCAGGTCACCAAATGCCGTACCAATCGCAGTAACAAATGCTTCACCAATATCTTCAAGATCCTGTTCAGCTTCCGCACTCTCTGTCACGGTGATTGTCTCACCGAACAAAGTCATAGTGAAAACGTCTTTATCAGCTATGGCGCCGTCATTTGAACCTACAAGGTCGAATGTTGCAGACTCTTTGTTACCTGCATTACCACCATAAATGGTATCGCCAGCTGCGCCACCATCAATGGTATCAGCACCAGCTCCACCAGTCAGAATATCTGCGGCAGCCAAGCCGGAAATCACATCATTACCGGCCGCGCCAGCAATAGTATCAATACCAGCCCCACCAGTCAGGGCATCACCATTCGAACCACCAGTAATTGTGTTGGCTATATTTGTGCCAACGACTGTAATACCAGTAAAACCGCCATAAGTGCCGCCGTTAATAGTAACAAGTGAGTGCGTGGTGCTGTCCATAGACACGTTTGAGAGGTCTGCAGTAGCGGAATCGATAGTAACAATCATGTTCGACAATGAGTCTTCAGCAGTTGAGTCTCTCACAACCAGAGCCTGCCCATTCATCATTGACCCATCAACCACAGAATCATGGTCGAGCTCAATAATTTCAATGGAAGACAACGACATTGCACCGGCGGTGTAGTCACCGTCCAGGGTTGCAGTATCTACACCGTCACCACCATCAACAGTTTGATCTGCACCTGCAACCAAGGTGATACCATCGTTCCCAGAACCAGCGTTAATTGTATAGCCGCCGCTCGTTAGGTCGGCAGACACAACGATCGTGTCATTTCCAGAGCCAGTTGTAACGGTAGCAACGTCAGCAGATCCTTCGAGATCTAAATCCAAGGCACCAGTAGCTTCAGAGCCATCAAAACTTCCAGCAACAATACTATCGAATTGGAATGTCCCTGAGCCCGTTACTTTTAGTGTTGCAGTGCCAGCGTCAATAGCCTTAACGTCTACCCCACCACTTACAGGGCTAGTATCTGCCGAAGCCAACGTCACCGTTGCGAAGTTATCGAAATCTATGCTTGTAACATCCCAGCTCTCTGCGGACTCTGCATCATCGTTCACAGTTACAGAAATCGTGTTTGAAGCACGGCTTGCATATACACCGTCAAACTCTGTCGCAGTCTGGTCCTCAGCAATTTGAATAACCGCGCCGGTGGCTACATCAAGGTCGTCACCGTTCATATCTGCCGTTAGTTTGATTACATCCGCGCCAGCATCAACTAAATCTACGCTCGCCCCCCCCTCAGCTGCTGCATTGATATTGAGAACAGACGTACCTGCTGTTGATGTATCGATGAATGCAAAGTTGGAAATATCTTTCAACTCGTCTCCATCAACCACAACCTCTACGCTATATGCACCACTGACGTTGACAGCAGCAAGAGCATCTGAAGCCGACGCGTCGACTTTAACCGCAGCTCCATTCCCTGACACATTTAAAGTTGTCATTGCAGTCGCTGTCACCTGAGACGCGGTTGTCGCTGATGTAGCTGCCGTACCGGCTGCTGTCATGGTCAGAGTGGTTACTGCAGTAGCACCTTCTACATCAACCTCATCGGCTGCAGTGAGCGACATTGTCGCTGTGCCGTTTGCTGCTGTCACCAAAATTGATCCAGCACTTGAAGTCAGTGTAACCGTACCTTCCGCGCTGGTTGCGTTCTCGACATCCATGTCACCAACAGAAGACGCAACAAGGTCACCGTCCATAACCGTTGAGCTAATAGACAAAGCTGAGGTTGAATTGATTGTCACATCGTCAGCAACACCTGAATCTTCGGCTTCAGAAACAGTAATGTCTGTAGTAGCAGTCGCGCCGCCGACGTTCAAAGTGTAATCCGCATCAGCAACGGTGTCGATTGTCACAGTCGTAAAGTCAGACGTTGCGTTAATTACGACTCCGCCTGCAGCGATGTTGTCTACAGCTAGCGCAGAAACAGATGAACCCACCGCCGTGATATCGAAATTTAGTGTTTGAGCGCTTCTAACCCCAGACACATCGACGTCGAAAGTCGACGCACCATCTCCACCGGCCGCGGCAACGCCCGTAAGGTCAAAATTCAAGGTTTCAACCTTTACCACCGTCGGAGTGGCTGAAACATCACCTGTGGCAGTGACGGTTAGCGTATCCGCATCGGTCGACGAACCATCCACGACCACATCTGCCGCTTCATAGGTGAGAGACGTACCAGTTATTGTATCGTTGCCCGCACTAAGCGACGGCACATCATCGTCCGTGGTCAAAGCAACCGTGACCGGAGAGGTCAGCGCCGCAGTCTCAGCCTCAGCAGCAGCTTGAGCAGCTTCAGCAGCAGCTTTAGCAGCTTCGGCAGCAGCTTGAGCTTCAGTAGCAGTAGCAGCTTCGGCAGCAGCAGTAGCAGCCTCGACTTCGGCTGCTGCTTGAGCTGCTTCAGCTGCCGCTTGTGCTGTTGCTGCTGCAGCCGCGTCCGCTTCGGCTGCTGCTTGAGCTGCTTCAGCTGCCGCTTGAGCTGCTGCTGCTGTAGCCGCGTCCGCTTCGGCAGCTGCTTGAGCTGCTTCAGCGGCTGTTTTAGCTGTTGCTGCTGCAGTTGCTTCTGCTTCAGCTGCTGCTTGAGCTGCTGCTGCTGTTGCTGCGTCTGCTTCGGCAGCTGCTTGAGCTGCTTCAGCGGCTGTTTTAGCTGTTGCTGCCGCTGCAGCTTCTGCCTCAGCTGCTGTCTGAGCTGCCACTGCTGCATCGTACACTGTCTTTAGTACGGTTGGTTCTGCATCGTCAGAGCCGCCGCAAGCTGCGAGCGACAGTGCCATAAGCGATACGCCACCGGCGCGTGCTGCGTTTTTGGCGTTCTTGGATTCCCAGGCCTTGACGAGCTTGCTGGTTGCGTTCAGTCAGGATACTTTATGAATCATGTAAGATTCTTTTTGTGAATCCATGTGGTTGAGACAACATGAGTTCACCCGTGTGAAACACCGCTGTATTTCCGCAAATCAAGACCTCAATTTAGCCCTTCGATCCAATAACTGGGTGACGACACATACACATGCTGTGGATGATACTTTGACCAATGCTGAGAAACCAAGGTTATCCCTTGAAGGTGACACCCCGGCGTCCATCCTCAAACGTGAACTCAATACCCTGCTGTTCAAGAGCTGTGATTATCTTGGCAAGCGTATTGTACTGCATGATCTGCGACAGGTCTGCATCACGGTGGTTAAACTCAAGTCGCTTGATGGTCGCTATCCCTACGTTGGCAGCTTTGCTTAATTCCATCTGGTTCCAATCCAGAGCAACCCGTGCAGCATGTATCTGACGGGGTGACGGACAAGTGAATGTGATGCTTTTGGGTTCATCCATGATACATAAGCCTATTCCAAATCACATCAGAAATCTACAGCTCTTTCATTGTATAGTCCATTATAATCATGTATGATTCTTTTAGAATCACTAGTGGAGGTGCATACAATGTGGACGACAGCAAAACTTCAAAGCATCCAAGTACCAGACGATAAAACCAAGGTCACA
>Ga0209532_1002464_pt1 | contig 13069 bp, 11 predicted proteins | sample COG_02_FD_184746 | JGI IMG/M metagenome (GOLD analysis project Ga0209532, IMG submission 184746) | Pelagic Microbial community sample from North Sea - COGITO 998_met_02 (SPAdes) (version 2) | ecosystem: Environmental > Aquatic > Marine > Neritic zone/Coastal water | place: Helgoland, sampling... | reverse complement strand
TTACCCGCTCCTAGAACGGAGTTAACTATGTTTACTAATAAATGATTTACCATATAAGGGTGAATATACAACCCTATTTTTGCGACTCAAAGTCTTTTGTGAAGAACTTACCTAAAATATTATCGTTAAAGAATTCATTTGGGTTTTCTAGTACCTCGTAGATAAACTGTGCTTTTGTCTCCTCGTAAGTTAATAACTTTTTTGAAGTAGCCAAAGTTAAGATTTCACGTTTAAAGTTCTCTATTGGTTCATTTTCTAACAGATTAGTCAAAACTTTATTCGAACCCCAATATGTTTTCCAATCAGATTCTTTGATTACTTGTTTGTATGATGGTTTTCTACCTTTAGTACCTTCGTATAATGCTAAATCTTTTTTAGTTAATTTAGCTTTACGAGTAAATTTAACGAATTTTTTTCCTATATAGGCTTTACCACTTGGGATGTGGGTAATTCTATATACGAAACCGAATGTTGAAGGAAGGAAATCCTCTAATGAGGTCATTGCCTCGCCTTTATATAACCAATCCATAATTTGTTTATCTAAATTAAGTAGGTTGAGTCCAAGCTGGAACGTAATAATCTGTTCCCCCTATATTAATTCTTAACCAACCATGTACAGTTTTACCTGTGTCATCAGGAACATCTGCAAATTGGGGAACTGGAGATGCTGATGCTTGATTTAATACTCCTGAAGTTCCTGAAGAACCTGAAGTTCCTGATGAACCACTTGAACCTGAAGTACCAGCAGGGCCTGAAGAGCCAGAGGTTCCTGAGCTACCTGAAGAGCCATTTATACCTGAAATACCTGAGGTACCTGAACTACCTGATGATCCTGAAGTACCTGAAGAACCTGAAGAACCCGAAGCATCTGTACCATCTGTACCTGAAGTACCAGATGAACCAGAAGAACCTGAAGTACCAGATGAACCTGAAGAGCCATTTATACCTGAGATACCTGAAGTACCTGAAGAGCCTGAAGAGCCTGAGGTACCAGAGATACCTGAAGAACCAGAACTACCCGAAGTTCCGGAAGAACCGGATGAACCTGAAGTACCATCTGTACCTACTCCTGAAGTACCTGAACTACCTGAAGAGCCGTTTATACCTGAAAAACCTGAAGTACCTGAAGAGCCTGAAGAGCCTGAAGTACCATCTGAACCTGAGGAACCTGAAGTTCCTGAAGAGCCACTAGTACCTGAACTACCTGAAGTACCTGAGGTACCTGAGCTACCTGAAGAACCGTCTGAACCTGAAGAACCTGAAGTACCTGAAGAGCCTGAAGAGCCTGATGTACCGGATGTGTTTACTTGGGCATCTTGCCACAACATAAATTCTCCAGTGTTAGCACTTCTAACTACTATATTATGAACGGAGTTTAATGGGTCTGGAGCGCTTGTAGGGTTTTCTTGGTAAATTGAACCACTAAGAGTTAAACTTCCACTAATAGATATATCATAATTAGATGCACCTGTAAATGCTTCTACCGATTGGGAAACATGCCATGCGTTAATAGTGTTACCTTGAACTATTTGATCACTACCTGTAGTGAATATTTCTTTTAGTCTATTTTGCCCTTTTGCCATGAGTATTATCTATCTATGTTTATAAATATAGTAGTATCTGTTGTTCTTGAAGTTGGGAGTGGTTGGGGAAGTTTACCTATAGCTAATAATTCTTGATTATCATTATACAACCCTACTGTAGTAACATAAGGTGAGAAAAATGAACCAGTAGCAAAGTTATAAATTTTACCATTTGTAGAACCTGAAATTATAGATGGGTTTTGACTAAAATTAAATTCATTTTCTCTAATAGTAGCTTTATATTGTGTTTCATATATAGTTAAAGAACTAGAAAATGAACAAGTAGCATTTGTAGATAATACAGCACCTGCAGATAAACCTCCTCCATAAACATCAACCCCATATTCAGATTCACCATATCCTTCTGAAATTGGTGGAATATTATCTGTTAAGAAGGTAAATGCTGCTATACCATGAGTATATAAAAGGTTACCTACTAAATCTTCATCAGCATAAAGGTTACCATTTCCATCATCTGTAATAATATGAGTTACAGAAGCACTAACACAAGTATATCTAAAAGAGTTAGGTTGGATATAATCGCCCCATAATCTAGAAGGTAAAGATACAATTGCAATTTTATTATTTGAACCTGTAGGAAAATATCTATATACATCATCAGTACTTTGAAGATAATTAAAATATCTACCTACTGAATCAGGATTGCCTACAAATACATCCCCTGCTTCATTATCACCAGGGAATAAACTTTGAGTTTGAAGTGATGAACCTACGGAAGATGTTGTAAAATTTGAATAATATAATTCTTTAATTGAATTATAAATTAACTCAGGGTCTTCTAAAACTATATCTCCCGTAGGAGTGTTAGATCCTGAAATAAAATTAGGTGATTTTATGTTTTGTCCTAAAAATCTATCAATTTGAACATCACTATCAGTAAAGTCGGATGATACAAAAGTAAAACCCTTATTAACCTCAAAGGGTTGAACTATAATATCTTGAGATAAAAATTGTTTGTATGCACCCATTCATTTTAAAAATCTAGCTTAACGCGAATTAATGCTTCTTTTGTAAAGTCTTTCTTTAAAGGTCTTGATAACTTAGCTACCGCTAATAATTCATTTGTATCATTATATAAACCTACTGTTGTCATATAAGTAGTTGGGTTATTAATAAATGAACTATATAATACTTCACCAGTTGAACCTGAAATGAATGATGGATTGGATGAATAATTATATTCTGAACTTCTTGGTCTTACAAATACAAAATCTGAGGTTATTGTTTCTTCTGAGTTTGCTGTAAAACTTGCAGCATTTGAAGATGAAATTGCTGAAAAGAATCTAGCAGGATTTTGGTCGTCACTATTTGATGCTGTTACAGGAATTAATCCAATACCACCGTCTGCTTCAACACTTCCTAAAGCTCTTGGATTTAGAATATAGGTAGCAATGTCTGGTAAGAACCATCCATATGAACCCGAAGCTACGGAATAACCCTGATTGTTAAATCCACTAAATAAAGTACCTGCAGAACCTGATACTAATTGGAATACTCTACCTGCATCGTTAAATTCAACAGATGCTACAGCATTACTATTATCAGTTAAAGAAATAACACCATCTGAACCTGAAACAAGTAATGTTGTAGATCCTGGGAATAAACCTTCTTTATATCTATTTCTATCTACTGATATAACATAAAAGTCTGAAGATGTTACACCTCCAAATACAAAATTAGCATTTTCATCTCCTAGTACTAATGATCTGTATTGGCCATATATTGTAGAAGTATATGATAAACCATCAACAGTATCATTATATAATTCACTACCACTTCCATATTGGTTACCATAAGTAACTGCAAATTCTAAAGATGAAGTTGCTTCATTTGAAAATATATTAAGGTAATAATTACCTGATGACCCATTTGCTTGAGTTGATGATGTAAAAAATGTAGTTATTGTAGGGGTTTCGCTATTAGTCCATAAACCAGCAGTGATACTATCAGCTGATACTACAAAATCGTCGGCTACTAATTGATTAAATGACATAATTTAAATATTAAGATACTTTTGTTACTGTAATTGGGACTTGAATACGGGCACCACTATCTCTACCAATTATAGTTAAAGTAGCATTTAATTGACTTTGAGAACCAAATAATGTATTTACTGTAGTTGCTCTAAGGTTAATAGTAGTACCTACTACTGTTGAAGAAACACTAGTACCTAATGTAGTAGTTGATGAAGCATTTAAATTAGCTGTTGCGGCATTGTCAATACCTACTCCTTCAAAAGTAGTTACTAACCTAACATCAGAAATAGTAGCAGTATATCCTGCAGCTTCAGATTGATTACCACCTAAATAATTTAATGTTTGAGGAGTAATTGCTAATGAGGCACCTTGTTTAATTGTAATATTAGTATAACCAACATCTAAAATAGGCATTCTAGCAGTACCACGAGGTAAAGTGGTAAGTTTATATTTCATAATTTGAGTTTCATCAGGAAATGCCTCTAATAAAGGCATATTTTCAATTGCCTGACCATAAAAAGCGGAACCTGATGGGTGAGTTGGATTATACAAAGTATAATCAATCTCATCATCTGCTAATGAAAATTGAGTAATTCTAAATGAACCATCATTTTGAGCTAATGCTTGGCGACCTTTTGTCGTTAAGATAGCATCAACTGTTACTACTGAGTTGTTTAAATATCCCATTGTTTAATACGTATTTTGTTATAAATATATGTTATTTTTAAGTTTATGCCAAATTATATTGATATAATTCTATTATCAGATAAAATTTGACGAGCTGTTTGAGGTAAATTTTTAGCTGATGTAAGATCTATACCTGCAGGGTATACTATCCCACCAATTCTATCATCAACATAAGCATTACTATTTCTTTTACCTTCTAATTGAAGTTTTGCGCGTGATTTAGCTTCTAACTTTTCTGTAAAATCAACTTGAATAGTATCTGAGGAAGAAAAAGGCGTAGCAACCATTTGTACTTGACCTTCCGAAAATTCATTATTAATAAAGTTTTGTTTAAGTAATTCTAAATTTTCATCATTATTAATAGCTTCAATTAAAGTACCATCAGGAGCAATTAGATATTCTATAATCATAGTACCTGTATAAGGGCCCCCGCCTTGGGCTATTAATCTACTATAATATGCTACATAGGTACCTACTGAGTATTGTGAATTATACCCACTACCTGTATTGAAACTTGCCACAGTATTTCTAGAACCTTCATAACGTGGTAAAGTACTACGTTTTGAATAATAATTAAAATCTTGTACTGGGGCTTTAGGTAAATTTCCATTTAATTGGGATGCTGTTATAATTGTTTGATAATTAACAGCTTGAATAGCGTTTGTATTAAAATCTAAATCCCAAAATATTTTACTTTCCCTTGGAGCTAAATCATTATTTAATACAGCATTAAAATCAGAATAAGCTAAATTAGGTATATTAATATAAGGATCTAATAAAACTTGAGACGAGTTAACTGTACCTGATAATACGTCACCTGATGCTGGGTTTTGGGAAACAATGGGATAAGAATCCTCCTCTAAGGAGATTCTAAATTTCCCATTCCCTATAGGGGTAATACTTTGTATAGTTCCAGTTTGTGTTATAGTGGGCATAATGGATTATTTTTATGGTGGTGGACCAATTGTATAATTAAGATCAAAAGTAATTTTATCTCCTGGGGATAAATTACGGATAGCTGAATCTGAATTAACTCCATTTAGATCTTCTTCATTAATATATATTTCAGTAACGTAATAATCTCTATTACTTCCAGCACCTGGGTTAGAACTAAATTCCCAAATTAATTCACCATCAGCAGGGTTTTGTGCAAGAGAGCCTGATGTTTTATAATTTATAGTTATGGTGTTTGGTTTTAATATTGGATTATTAGGATTTAAACTTTGAGTAGTTACTATTAAATCAGAACCACTAAATTCACCATCTATAAATTCAAGAGCATTATCTTGGGTAAAAGTTTCAAAACCAAATGGGGTTTGGTATGAACCTTCCCAACTTTGAGTAACGTTTACTATTTGATTTAGTGTATAGTTAACATCTTTTGCTAAATTAGGTAATGTTCCTCCTTGAGAACCTGTAGGAACTAAAATAGGAAAACTTTCATAATTATTAGAAGCTGAATAAATACGTTGACCATCTAATAATCCTGGGATTTGTTTAATACTTCCTGTATACTTGTGATCAGAATATGATGCTGATGGTTCAGGGTATTTTTGTCTTTCTAATAAATGTTGTTTTATTGTAATTCCTGATGCTAAAGAAGTTTTAGCAGGGACAAAATCTTTAATTAATTTAAATAATGAATTATCAAAAAATTTAATTAATCTAATAAAATCATTCCAATCATAATTACCAGTATATTTTAAGAAATATTCATCTCTTAAAGCATCTAAATCTGGGTAGCTGGTAGAACCTGAAATTGTTTGTCTAGGATCACCTATATATTCCCCAATATTTAAATAACCAATTGAATTAATAATATCATCATTAATTTGATTAGTTGGTGATAGGGATACTTCTAATAAATCTACGTTAGGAGTATATGAATCTGTTTCATTAAATACATCTTGTTGAATAGATTCAATATTGGATAATTGTTGAGCGCCTTCAGGTAAATTTAAAGGAATTTGCTTAATTTTATCTGTAATACGATTTTTGATACCAACTGCGGGTTGGTCCATAAACACATATTCTCTGTTAGGTGTAAACCTACCCTCTCTAATAGTAAAACTGTTACCACTACTAAATGAAGTAATTGGAGTCCAAGATCCTGTTACTTTAGGATGTATAGATTCTGAACCTGTATATAATTCTCCACCTAAAGATGCTCTAAATACTAATCCATCAGGTGCACTATTAATAGTATTACCTTCAATTGATTGAGGATTCATTACATAATCATCAAATATACTTTGGGATAATGATGGGATATAATATCTAATTTCCTGTAGAGAGCCGCTAAATTTATCAAATGTTGATATATTAGCAAAAGTTGAAGTAGTCCCAGAAATATATTCAGCTTTGGATGAGGTGAAGGAATTGAATCCTGTAAATCCAATTGATGAACCATCATTACCATTATAAATACTATTACCTGCTAATAATTTATAAGTATTAAAAGCAGGATCAGGGTCATATGCTTCTCTATTAATTTCAACTGACCACCAATTCCCATCAAAAAATGGTAGATATATACTTCCTGAGGTTCCATCTACGGATAATATTAAGTTAGCATATTCATTTTCGGAGTTTGAAATTGAACCACTATATGAACCTGAAGTAAATCCTGAACCTGTATACTGGAGATAAACTTCTACATTTGTATCTAATCGCCATAAACTTTGAGTTGGAGATGAAATAGCTGAACCTAATCCAGGGGTTTTAAATCTAAATTGTACTGTATTTGGGACAAACTCACCTGAAGGATCTGACCAGTCGTTGTTTAGACTAAACTCTGATTCTATATACCCACTTTCTAAGGTATCAAATTTATAGTTAAACTGATTGAACCAGTAATCCCAATCGTTAGTATTATCTTTATCTTTACCACCAAATTCATCAATTCTAAGTAATGTGTTTGGAATACCATAGATTGTAGCTAGTGTTCTAATACCATCAATTGTACCTTTTTTCTTATATAAGTAAGGTAAATTATTATAAATACGTTTGTATAAACGTTTATTTACATCATCTTGAGGTAAGATTTCATTTGAACCTGTTATAGAAGCATTTACATATTCAAACCCACTTGGTGTAGGTAAAGAACCTGTCATATCAGGAAATGGAAAATAACTACCTGATGGAGTAATTCCTAAAATAGAAGAATATATATTAAATGAACTAAATTGGTTTTCATATAAATTAAAACCTAAATCACGTAATTGTTGCGCGATTAAATCGCGTGAAATTCCTGAATCAATACGGTTATCATTATCCCATTTATTTGTAATATCTTTAATGTATACCCATATATTTTCGTCATAAAAATGACCTACCATATTACAGAATGCTACATATTGAGCATTTAATGAATCTTCTCTTATATATTCTGGAATAGAATAATAAATCCAATTTACATTATTAACATCATAATCTGAGCCAGAAGTAAGACTTGAAGTAATCCAAGTTTGGGCTTCTGAACTTGTTGTTGGGGTTTGTTGATAGGGTTGGGTTGAATTAGTTTTTGGATAGGTTGTTGATCCTGATGAATAGTATAGATAATATTCAAAATTATCAAATTGATCTATAGTTTCATTAATTTTATTCTGAAAAAATGAAGTTGAAGAAGATATAGATGTTACATTTGTAGTACCCCCACCTGCTAAGGATTGAGTAGTCCAAGATTCAATTTGTTTTAATTTATAAAAGAAATTATTTATCCTAGATTCTACAGAAGAAAAATTAATAAAATTACTATATTCATTATAATCTACGTTAATTTTTAAATTAGGATCATTAAAGTAACTATTTACTTGTTGAGATGATGATGTTAAATCTGTACCAGTTAAACTTAACCAATCTTGACCTTCCTGTGAGTTACTAATTTCATCTTTTATATTAAGATTAAGATTAGGACCTTGAATTTTTATAGTATTATCTACTTCTATAACTTCAGGAGTAAATGTTACGTTATAAGCTTTAGGTTCTGCTACTTCTTCAACAATGTAACAAGTTGATTTTATATCAAATTGAGGGGGTAAAGGTTCGTATAACTTAATTAAAATAGTATTACCATCTAAAGCAATATTATTTGCTATAAGAAGTTGATTTTCACCAAAATTTAAATAAAAATCAGGGAAAAATAAGTCTTCATTTCTTTCTTCTATAAAACTAGTAACACTAGGGATTATATCTTTTATAGTATTAGAAGTTAATCTAATTTCAGTACGTGTAGTTGAAATCTCTGAAATAAAGTACCTATTAGTAGGACTAGAATTACACCTATTAGATAAAAAATTATAAAAAGTATTATATACTCCTGAAGAGAACCCATTATTAATTAAATCATTTTCAGGGTTTAATACTAAATCATTATCTTCTAAACTATAATTTGTATAAGAAGTTAAAATTTCTTGACCTACAGGATATAGTAAAGTTCCATCTAATCCATATACAAAATATTCAATATAATCTGTAGATGGAATAAATGTTGAAGTAGCAGAAGAGTTGCTTATAAGATTTAAATCATTAAAGGAATAATCTTCTAAAGATAATCTTCTAGGATCAATATTTAATATATTAGCTGCCATTATGCGAATTGTTCTCTGTCGTTAGATTGATCTTCTTTGGTGAAGGTGGTTGGTGTTTGTCTACCACCACTATTTACTGGTCGGGAAGCTCCTAAAAGCCTTTCTATAGCTGCAGCCCTTTTTTGTTCTTGGGGTGGTGGAGATTGAGGTGAGGGTGGTGCAGGTATACTTATATTTGGGACTTTTTCTGTTGAATTAGCTTGAGCTAGACTTTCGTTTGCTATGCCCGAAGCAGTGGTTGTAATATCGTTTAGTTGAGCACGTAACTCAAGTAATTGTTCTCTTAAAAATGTAATTTCTTGTTGTAAAGCATCTATTTCTAAAGATTGAGGAGCAAAACCTATATATTCAGTACTAGCTTCAATTAAAGTAGTATGTGAATTTTCTCCTGCCTTTGGGATAGTAAAAAATAAAGCACTATAATCATCAAAAAATTCATTTACAGTTGGTAAATTATCTTCTAAGGTTAGGGGGGTTGGTGGTACTAATTCCGAAAAATTAGTATCAATTGTATTAATATAAGACCCACTTTGAAAATTTATTTTAATTAAATCTACCTTGCTCATCCATTAACTACTTTAAAATAATAGTTATCATCATAAATTGTTGTACTTCCACTAGCAACAACTTGAATTAAAATTTTATAATATCTTTCTGGTTCTAAACCATTCATATATATATCAAAATAACTAGAAGTATAATCAGCACTAATTTGAGTGTAATTATTATCAAAATTTACTACATATTCATCTGTGTCTAAATCTTTAATAGCATAATAAGATGAACCAGATGGTAAATAATGTTGTTTAGTATACAAAGAAGAAGTTGCCCAAACACGAGCAGGATATTTAGGTCTACAATTTAATCTAAATCTATTAACACTTTCTGAATAGAATATACCTGGGTTTTCTGCTAGTTCAATAAATGCATTAGGTTGAGATAAAACACTAATAGAGGATGTTGGATTCCATGTTGAATCATCCCATCTAATTTCTAGTTCTGGTGGGTAGATTGTATTAGTATCAACACTATAATATTGTAATACAGGTTGTAATTGTTTGTCTGTATTAAATTCAGGGCCATTAGCAAATTTTATTAAAAACCCATTATTATTCATAGAACCACTATACCATTCATGAACCACAGTAGTAGCATCTACGTTTAAATCTTTTTCTGTACGTGGACCAAAACTTTGAGTTACTTGAAAACGTGTAGTAACACTTCCTTCTGTTTTTCTTACAAACCAACTTCCCCCACCTTGTGGAGCATAATCATAATTATTATAACTACTAATTACATACGAACCAGACGTTCCAGAAATATCCCATACCCCATCTTCTCCTGATTGAGGAGATGTCCAACAAGCTCCATCTGTTGTAATAGGTTGATCTAAGTAAGTACCTGTACCTTGATTCCAAGATTTATTAATAGGCCAAACTGTTACATATGTACTTTCACTTATACCTTGAGCCGTAGCTATATATGATTTTAATCTTGAATCCCAACTTCCTGTAACTTTATTATTAATAGTATCTCTAATTTCATCTGTATCAAATGCAATTAAAGTTCTTGCTACAGAAGGTAAACTATCAATTGAAAAATTTAAATTAGACAATTGATTAATAGGATCTATCCCAGTATTCATTGAAGGAAACATTGAATATAGAGAAGTATCTTTATATGGGAATAGTTTATATACTGCCATTTTATTTTTTATTTATAAGGGTCTATAGCCCTTGCTATTAAGGTTGGATCTTGTAAACTATCTGTATACGTCCTTTGGGGTGTATAAGGTTGTGTTGTAGGAGATGTTATAATTTCTGCTCCTACTTTTGTTATGTAAGGAACATTAATTGGACCTCCTGCTGGTTGGGGGTTTTCTAGATCTAAACTAGAACCTTTAAATTGAGCTTCGGGGTTTCCTTGTTTTGCTGGGGCGATTTCTGGGTTTTCGGAAGCTAATCCTACCCCAGATGATACCCCTTTATTATATCTATCTAAGAGACTCATAATTTTATAAATTTACTATTTTACCTACTATATCACTATTAGGGAATTTTACTTCAAAAATCATTGGATCTATTGATGGGTATAATACACCATTTACAGTAGCACCTTCTGTATCATATGAATATTGAGAATAACTTCCATCTGCTTTATTAACAATTTCTAATGATTTTACTGTTTGAACTCCATTAACTTTATCTAATAATATATTTAAATCTTTAATAATAATTGGTTGATTAATTTGCCAATTAAGAATATTAAAATAATTTTGTAATTCAAGAATACACTTACGTAATACTTCTGAGTTGTTAAAATTAGGTAATGTAATAATTTCAAAGTTTATTCCTATGTTAATAACAAAAGCATCTTTTATTGCTATTGAATCACCTATAGTTCTAAATTGAGATAAATACGTAGATAAATTTTGTTTTAATGTAGTATTAGCTGAAGTAAGATTACCACTATTATTAAAGGCTAAAGTATACATATCAATATTAGCACCACTATTTGAATTAGCTTTAGCTTTTTCAGTATAAACTTTTGCTAATTTACCATATTTTGAAGGTAAGGATAAGGCTCTTACAGTATAATCATTTGGTGTTACTGCACGATATTGAGTATTAAAATTAGAAATGATATTTTGTTTCATTTCTTCTAAACTATCTCCTCCCCTACCTCCAGAAGCTGCAAATGGGTTTACTACTGCTAAAGAATCAAAAGATGATTGATATAAACCACTTGGATCTGTTGTAGCATAATTAACAAAAGTTTTGTTTATACTTTTAATTAAAGTTAAATTATTAGCAGGAACATTAGATGATACCCCACCTCCTGTTAAGTATCTTATAGTTAAATCTCCTGTAGGAGCAATACCGTAAGTATTTGTAAATATAAAGTTAGTAGGAGAATATGCAGTTGTTAATTTATCTTTTTCAAAAGGTAAACCTAAACCTACATTATCTGTATTTGGGGTAATTTCTTCATCTACATTTAAAGTTGTTCCTGCACCAAATTGAATTTGTAGTGAACCGCTGTCTAAAAATCTTGTTGCAAATCTACGTTGGGTTTGTTTTAATTGTAGCAAGTAGGGTGTTTCACCTTCATTTGAATAATTATTAGGATCATTTGGGTTAGTATTACGAATAGAATCATATACCATTTCTTCTGCTAAATAGGGTACTTCAGACCATACATTACCATCAGCATCTACTATATCTAAAATACCTACAATATTAGGAGCATTTATAGTTGTTGTAAAAAATTCTTGTGGGCTTGATCCTGCAGATATAATTACTGTATTAACTGCAGATGAAATTGATGAACGTGATTTTTTAAGTAAATATTGTGTAGGATTATTACTTCCATCTACTTCATATACTGTTGTAGATGTAGGATCAGTAGAACTAGATACTGTGAAATCAATTGGGTCCTCTGTTAAAAAACTAACTGAGGTAAATGAATTAGATCCGATTTCTGCATTTTCTCCTATTAATAAAGCATATCTATAATCAGGTTGGTATACATCTACACCTGAGGTTTTTGCTGGTACTGTTTGGTAAAAATCTAATTGGGAGGTTGCAACTCCTGTTACTTTAGGTTTATAACCCATAACATATGCTAATTCAAATAAATTATCAATATTATTAGCATATTGAATAAAAGTTTCATTTATTTGATTATCTTGATAAAATGATAAAACATCTCCAATATAAGCTGACATTTCCATAAACATCATACCTGGAGAGGCTTCACTAAAATCAGTATAAGTTGATGGAAAATAAGTTTTGGAATAATTAATTATTGCTTGTCTTAATCCAGCAAAGTCTTTATTTAAATATTTTATGTCTCTTGCTTGTGCCATTATCCAAATGTAATTTCTAATTGGTCATCTACTGACTGATTCTTTAATGAGTAATATAATTTTACTGTAATAGTTTGGCTATCAGCATTACCTATTACTTGTAAATCATTTATTGTTATTTGTGGGAAATTTCTTGTTATTGCCCCTGATACATCACTTTTAATAAAATCAAAACTTTCTTGTTCGATTTGGCTAAAAAGATATTTTCTAAATCCAAACCCAAATCTTGGATTATCATATCGACTTCCGGGTTCAGTTAATAAAAAATTAAGTAAATTGCTTTTAGTTGCTTGTTTTGAAGTATAGGTAGTATCAAATACTGCCCCATTTGAAAATGGAATACCT
>Ga0209532_1002461_pt1 | contig 13072 bp, 9 predicted proteins | sample COG_02_FD_184746 | JGI IMG/M metagenome (GOLD analysis project Ga0209532, IMG submission 184746) | Pelagic Microbial community sample from North Sea - COGITO 998_met_02 (SPAdes) (version 2) | ecosystem: Environmental > Aquatic > Marine > Neritic zone/Coastal water | place: Helgoland, sampling... | reverse complement strand
ATCCACATCTGGGCTGTCTTTGGGCAAATCCACAGTCGTAAATATCGCCCCCAGAAAAAACCAATTGCCCAGCTCACGCGAAACCAAATTCGTATGCTTGCCTTGCCAACCTAATCCAGCCGCCGCTCCCAACGGTTTCTCCATCACAGGCGCCGTATCCACAAACACCTTAATCTCCATCTCAGCGCGTTGTTCAATCAACCAACGCCCCAAACGTTTCAAACGCTTCTTCACCAAATCATGATAATCGCGGTTTTGCGCATAAACCGAAATCGCCGCGCGATCCGTCTGTTCCAAAATCGCCAACGGATCATGTTCCGGTGAATACGCCTCTGCCAACATAATCACCGACTTCGCATCGGGCCACAAATCCGCAGGGTTCCCGCGCCACGCCATGCGATCCGCCATCCAGCTCATGGTGCCATGGCGGCCCTCTTCAACGTAACGGGCTAACCGTGCGGGCGCTTCGGGAATGTCAGTTGGCGCACAAATACGTGTCGCCGTGAAACCAAACTCAATCGCCTTCGCAACCAAGTCATGTTTCAGTTGCGCGTTCAAAAATCCAAATCCGCATAATGCGCAGGCTGTGGAAATCCGGGCAACTGATCCGCCAACAACGTACGAAATGCAGGGCGCGATTTAATCTTCGCATACCAATCTTTGACGGTCGCGGATCGATTCCAATCAACATCAGAAATATAATCAACGCATGATAATTGCGCCGCCGCAGAAAAATCCGCTAAACTCATCGAATCACCTGCCAGCCAACGGCGACGATCCAGCAAATCATTCATATAATCCAAATGAAATTTAATACGCCGCGCGCCTTCTTTCACATTCTTACTGTCGGGATACCCAGTACCCATAATCTTACGCATCACACGTTCGCCCAACAAATTCACGGTCACATCACGGTAAAACCCATCATCAAACCAGCTGACCAAGCGGCGCACTTCGGCGCGATCTTCAGCGATTCGCGGCATAAGTGGTGGTTGCGGGTGCTTTTCTTCCAGAAACTCGCAAATCGCATTACTTTCGCAAAAGACTCGCCCATCCAAACGCATCACGGGAACACGTCCCGCAGGGTTCAGGCGTAAAAACTCTGTGCTAGGCTCCCAATAACGTTCTTCGATCAATTCAACTTCGATTTTCTTCTCAGCTAACACCAATCGAACCTTGCGGGAAAATGGCGACAGCGGGAAATGATACAGACGATGCATGGGTTTGGGATCACTTTTTAAAAACTAACCCCTTAGTGCCAAGAATACGCAACAGTTTCAACCACCCTGAAAGCAATCAGCGCGCCCATCGGCATCAATTGTCCCAGCACCTGAAATAATCGCCCGCGTTCGCTTGCGTACAAAATTACTGGGGCGGCTGGCTGACCGTTTTTTTGGGTTTGGTAAAATCGCCGCCAACCGCGCCGCCTGCGTAGATGTAATACGATTGGGTGCCACACCAAAATAATGCTGCGCACCTGCCGCCGCACCAAAAACACCCGCGTCGAATTCCGCGATATTCAGATACACTTCAACGATGCGCTCCTTTGGCCAAATCAGCTCAATCAGCACCGTAAATCCGGCTTCCAGCCCTTTGCGAAAATAACTTCGTCCGTGCCACAAAAACACATTCTTCGCAACCTGCTGACTGATCGTTGACGCACCCCGCTTACCCCCGCCTTCAATCGCGTCACGGATGGCATCCAAGTCAAATCCATTGTGGGTACAAAACAATGCATCCTCTGCGGCAACAACGGACCGCGCCATAACCGGCGCGAATGCATCAATCGGCGTCCACTGTTGTTGTATACCACCCAAACGACGTGCCTCTGATCCCATGTAAAACCCAGGTCCGGGATCAAAAAAACGAAATAAAACAACGGAATACAACGGCAAGCAAATGAGAATAAACAGGCTAATCAAGCCAGCTTTCACCCAGCGACCAGTACCCCTACGTTTCTTCTTTGATTTTTTAACTTTCGCCATGGGATTTCAATACCGCAATTCTATAAAACGGCCGGTTCCAAATTCTTAAACCAATCATATGAAACGATCAAAACATTCCCGCCAACCGCATGGTTGGTTTCCGTTAACTCTGATTGAACTTCAAATATCCGCTTGTCCAAAAAGTTCGCCCAACTTTCTTCGGCCGCATCCAACTCACCACTCTTCAGCTCACCATATAATGACGCAAAACTCACTGGGCGCGCATATGCTCCCATCGCCGCAAATTGAACATTACTAACTGTCGAACCCGTCGTGCGGAATGTCAGGTTTTTTGCCTTCAGCGGCACCCGCAACGCAGTATTTGCACTCATTTGCAACATGCCACTTTGCCAAAAATCCAATCCGCGAATACCAAACCCGCGCATCCCAATTAATAAACTACCCGCCGCTGCTGATTCTTGAAATTCCTCAACCGCCGAAACATTTTTAAAAACGAACGGTAATCCAAAAACGCGGAAGGTACGTGTGTACTCATCCAGCGCGCCATAACTGGGTACAGCGATCTGAATATCGTTTTCTATTAATGCACGCACAACGCGATCATCGGTGTACAATAACGAGTTACCAAACACCTCCATACAAGCGATACCATGCATCTCTTGGTTCACGCGTTTTTCTAACTCACTGGCCGCGTCACCAATTGGGTGATTATAGGGCCGATTGACATGGCTCATGCGAATAATCTGTTCGCCACTATCGCATTCTGCCACAGCTGCGCCGCCCAATAAATTGGTCGCACCAATAACCAGCGCGCAAACAAACCGCTTCATACCCAAACTCCATGTACATAACGGCCCACCTTTGACCATCATGGTTAACACTACGAAGAAGTTTTAACTATTAATAGGGTAAATTTGCAATATTTCCACAAAAAAGAGAGGGCATCCGTTTCCAGATGCCCTCGCAAAAATTTTAGATCTTTGAATTCCAATCAGGCGGTTTTCTGATCGTCTTCTTTACTGATTGGATGTGGGATATGAACCAACATTTCTTTCGGGCAAATTTGCACGAAATGTTTAACTTCTTCTTCCCAACGGTTCAGAATTTTTGCTGCTTTCGGGCTGTGTGTTTCGTCCAAATGCTCTTGGATTAAACCCTTCAATTGGCCTTCCCAATGCGCAACTGTTACGGGAACAACAACAATGTTCTCCATATTTGCCATCACACCAAAACGGCCCTTTGGATCGTACACATACGCCATACCACCGGTCATACCCGCACCGAAATTTGCGCCAATATCGCCCAAGATAACAGTCACACCACCGGTCATGTATTCACAGCCATTGGAACCACATCCTTCGACGACGACTGACGCACCTGAATTACGTACACAGAACCGTTCGCCTGCGCGCCCATTGGCAAATAACTTACCAGCAGTCGCACCGTATAAAACAGTGTTACCGATGATCGTATTGTCCGATGGAATCAGTGGGCTGGCCAATGGTGGTCGTACAACAATTTTGCCGCCCGACAGACCCTTACCAACATAATCATTCGCATCGCCCGAAACTTCCAATTTCAATCCAGGCGCTGCAAAAGCACCTAACGATTGTCCGGCAGAACCAGTCAATTTGATTGTCAAATGATCTTCTAACAGATCATTATTCATGCCAAATTTCTTAACGATCTTGGATGAAACACGTGTCCCAATTGTACGTGACGTATTTTGCACTGCATATGACAGCTGCATCTTTTCGCCATGCTTAAAGAACGGCCCTGCATCCTTCAGAATTTCGGCGTCCAACGTATCAGGTACAGCTTGGCGATCGCGGTCACGGTTATAAACGATGTCCTGTGATCCATCGATGCTGATCAACATTGGGTTCAAATCCAGATCGTCCAGATAATCATTCCCACGGCTCACCTGCGCCAACATATCAGCACGGCCAATTGCTTCGTCCATTGTACGCAAACCAAGGCTCGCCAATACTTCACGAACTTCTTGGGCATAGAATGTAATCAGGTTCACAACCTTATCCGCGGACCCCGTAAACTTCTTACGCAGCTCTTCGTCTTGCACACAAACGCCAACAGGGCATGTATTTGATTGGCACTGACGTACCATAATGCAACCCATCGCGATCAACGCGGCGGTACCGATACCATATTCCTCGGCACCCAACATGGCCGCCATCACAACATCACGCCCCGTGCGTAAACCACCGTCGGTACGCAATGTCACACGATCACGCAGATTGTTCATCGCCAAAACTTGGTGCGCTTCGGACAATCCCATTTCCCATGGCAAACCAGCATACTTAATCGACGTCGCAGGCGACGCACCCGTACCACCATTATGACCGGAAATCAGGATCACATCCGCCATTGCTTTCGCAACACCAGCGGCAATTGTACCCACACCAGATGACGCCACCAATTTCACAGTAACTTTTGCACGTGGATTGATTTGCTTCAGATCGTAAATCAGCTGCGCCAAATCCTCGATAGAATAAATATCGTGATGCGGCGGCGGTGAAATCAACGTCACACCTTTTACAGAGTGGCGTAAACGCGCAATCAATTCCGTCACTTTAATGCCGGGCAACTGCCCACCTTCACCCGGTTTCGCACCCTGTGCGACCTTGATTTCCAGCTCTTCACATTGATTCAGATATTCCGCAGTCACACCAAAACGGCCAGACGCAACCTGCTTAATTTTCGCAGACGGATTGTCGCCATTTGGCTCAGGATGGAAGTGCGCTGGATCTTCTCCGCCCTCACCACTGTCTGATTTTGCGCCAATACGGTTCATCGCAACGTTCAGCGTTTTATGTGCCTCAGGGCTCAACGCACCCAACGACATACCCGGTGTTACGAAACGTTTGCGGATTGCCGTGATGCTTTCCACTTCGTCCACAGAAATCGGTTTTGCAACAGGTTTGAAATCCATCAAATCGCGCAAAGCAATCGGTGGGTTCGCCTGCATGCGCGCACTGTACTGTTTCCAAATATCGTATGACGCGCGATCACAGGCAGATTGCAACATATGCATCGTCTGTGCTTCCCACGCGTGTTTTTCACCTGAACGGCGTGCTTTGTAAAACCCACCAATCGGCAAAATATCAGAATTACCCAACCAGCCTTTGGCGTGAATACCAACGACTTTGCGTTGAATACCATACAAACCTATGCCTGAAATACGGCTGGTCATACCGGGGAAAAATTCGGCAACCAATGCACGTGATAAACCAACAGCTTCGAAATTCAAACCACCGCGATAAGATGAAATTACTGAAATCCCCATCTTCGCCATGATTTTCAACAGACCTTGGTTAATCGCTTCTTTATACCGCGCCATCGCGACTTCCAGTGAACAATCCAACAACCCGCGATCAATCCGATCCGCCAAACTGTCTTGCGCCAAATAGGCATTCACAGTCGTGGCACCACAACCAATCAGCACAGCGAAATAATGCGGGTCAATACATTCGGCCGCCTGTACGTTTAACGAACAGAACGTACGCAATCCAACAGTAGTCAGCCCAGAATGCACAGCACTTGTCGCCAAAATCATCGGCATCGGTACGCGCGTATCTGATTGCGCCTTATCACTTAAAATAATTTGCCCAGCACCAGAACGCACCGCATCTTCTGCTTCTTCGCGAATCCGTTGCAAACCATCTTGCAAACCATTTCCGTCACCCAGCGCAAACGTACAATCAATCGTTGTCACTCTCTCACCAAAACGTTCGACCATTGCGGCAAACTGGCTGTTGGTCACAAACGGCGATGACAATGACAACACTTCTGTCAATGAATTGCCTTCGTCCAGCACGTTGCCCAAATTGCCAAATCGAGTCTTCAAACTCATAACGCCAAACTCGCGCAAACTGTCGATCGGCGGATTTGTCACTTGGCTAAAATTCTGGCGGAAGAAATGCGATAACGGACGGTACATTTCGGACAAAACAGCCGACGGCGTATCATCACCCATCGATGCCAGCGTTTCCTTGGCGTCTTCTGCCATCGGATGCAGGATCATTTCCAACTCTTCGATGGAATAACCCGCCGCAACCTGACGCGTGCGCAACGCATCACCTTGAAACGCTACCGTTTCTTTCTTCGATGCCGTCAACTCGTCCAAATTCACAACAGACTTCACAAACTCATTGAAATCGCGCTCTTTCGCCAATTCGTCTTTCATTGCTTCGTCGTGCAACAAACGGCCTTCAGCCATATCAACAGCAATCATCTGGCCAGGGCCCAACGCGCCTTTTTCTTTTACGGAAAATTCGTCCGTTGGCACCATGCCGGTCTCTGAACCCGCGATCAATAAGTTGTCGCCGGTGATGACATAACGCATCGGGCGCAAACCATTGCGATCCAGACCAGCACACACCCAACGACCATCAGTCATTGCCAGCGCAGCAGGGCCATCCCAAGGTTCCATCACCGAATTACAATACTCGTACATGTCCTTCCACTCGTCTTTCACACCGACAGAGTTGATGGATTCAGGAACCAGCATTGTTTTCGCCATCGGCGCATTACGCCCAGCGCGCACAATAGTTTCAAACACAGCATCCAATGCCGCAGAATCCGAAGACCCCGCCGAAATCACAGGCTTAATATCCTCGGCATAATCACCAAAACTACGCGAAGCCATGCGAATTTCGTGTGACTTCATCCAGTTCACATTGCCCTTCAATGTGTTGATTTCACCATTATGCGCCAACATGCGGAACGGCTGAGCCAGCCACCATTGTGGGAAAGTATTCGTGGAATAACGCTGATGATAAATCGCAAACGCAGATATGAAATGCTCGTTCATCAAGTCGGGGTAAAACACCGCAACTTGCTCGGCTAACATCATGCCTTTGTAAATGATTGAACGACACGACAGTGAACACACATAAAAATCTTTCACATGCGCGGCAGTCACTGCCTTTTCGATGCGGCGGCGAATGACATACAACTCGCGTTCGAACTGAACCTCGTCTACGCCTTTGGAATTCGAAATCAAAATCTGTTCAATCTCTGGGCGCGTTGCATTGGCCTTTTCGCCCAAACAAGTCACATCAACGGGAACATGACGCCACCCATAAATATAGTATCCCATTTTCAGAACTTCGGATTCTACAATCGTACGGCATGTTTCTTGCGCGCCAAAATCAGTCCGTGGCAGGAATACTTGACCAACCGCCAACAGCTGATCTTCACGTGGTTCATGCCCAGTGCGTTCAACTTGCTCATAGAAAAATTTGATCGGAATTTGCAAATGGATACCAGCACCATCGCCAGTCTTCCCATCCGCATCGACCGCACCACGATGCCAAATCGCTTTCAGCGCGGAAATACCATTATCCACCACTTTGCGTGATTTCTTACCATCGATTGAAACAACCAAACCAACACCACACGAACTGTGCTCTTCGGTTTCGCTATACATGCCATTCTCAGCCAAATAAGCGCGCTTCGCTTCTTGTTCAGCTTTCCAGTTTGCGTCAAAATTTGTCATGTTGATGTTCCTTCATTTGAACCTAATTCTGTTTGGCGGGCTGTGATCTCTCTCATAATTTGGATAAACTTCGTAGCCGCGAAAAAATACAATACGCCCATAAGTGCAAATCCAATTTGTCCTTCGATTAAGAAAACAAAATCATCTGTGTCACCTGTACCAGCTAATCTTGCAACAAAGTAAAATCCTATCCAAGAAGCCCACCAAGTATTGAAATAACTGGGTGGTTTTCTATCAATATTTCCCTGTGGATCATGTGACGAGTTCCATATTTCCACCAATGCCGTACGGGGCAGCCAAAGATTTGCGAAAGGCACAAGATACCAACCCCAAGCCATATGTGCGCCAATTCTGTCTGGAACATTTTGGATCACGTGGGCGTTTTTACCAGTGCGAAAAATCCAGACGGCGTTTAAAATGATTGCAACCAAATGACAGAAAATCCAAAAAAGGAATGCAAGTGTTTCAACCAACATAAGCATTTCTAAGTCGATACTTGGTGCCGAAAAGTGTAGAATAATTAGCAATACAGCAATACCGGAAGCTAACCCTACAAATGCCATAGCACTTTGTGTGAAGCCAGTTGCTACGCGAGGCAGTTTATTAAACCCAAACGGTAATTCCATAACGATTCCCTTAACCCAACGAACGCGTCAGAACGGCTGACGCATTAACTTTTACCGCTTTTTGGGACAGCATGTTATTGGTGTACAAATTGTGCACCGCCTGTGTACGCGTTGTGTATCCCGAATTTTGGCCTGTTTGTGATTGGTTAATAATCATTCCGCCGCCACTACTTTGCGTGCATTTAGGTAACCCATGATGCTGTCTGCCGCATCGCGACCATCGCGGATTGCCCATACAACCAATGACGCACCGCGCACGATATCACCTGCCGCATAAACACCATCCAACGACGTTTCATGCGTGGTGAAATCGGCCTTAACCGTACCCCAACGCGTCACTTCCAATTCTGGTGTATCCCACAATGTTGGCAAATCTTCTGGGCTGAAACCCAATGCCTTGATCACCATATCAGCACCCTCGGTGTAATCTGCACCAACGATTTCTTCTGGGCTTTGACGGCCAGATGCATCTGGCACACCCAAACGCATTTTCGATACAATAACGCCGCTCACTTCACCTTCGCCAGTGAACCCTTTGGGCGCTGACAACCATACAAATTCCACGCCTTCTTCTTCGGCGTTTTGTGTTTCACGTTGTGAACCTGGCATGTTTGCCTTGTCACGACGATACAGGCATTTCACTGATGTAGCACCTTGACGAATGGCTGTACGCACACAATCCATTGCCGTGTCACCGCCGCCGATAACCACAACGCGTTTGCCTTTGGCATTCAACTCGCCGCTTTCGATTTCAGGAACTTTATCGCCCATGTTCAAACGGTTTGACGCTGTCAAATAATCCAACGCCTTCACGATACCTTTGTTGCCAGAACCCACACCAGACAGATCACGCGACTTATACACGCCAGTCCCAATCAGGATCGCATCGTGTTTCGCACGTAATTCAGCAAACGAAATATCTTCGCCAATGTTGGTGTTCAACGCAAATGTCACGCCACCCTCAGCCAGCAAATCATTGCGGCGCATGACGATGTCTTTTTCTAACTTAAATCCAGGAATACCATATGTCAGCAATCCACCAGCACGATCATAACGATCATAAACCGTGACCTGCACACCTTGCTTGCGCAACATATCTGCCGCCGCCAAACCAGCAGGGCCAGCACCGATAATACCAACACTCTCAGGACGCTCAGCTTTAGGCGCGTTTGGCTTAACCCAACCTTTATCCCATGCGGTATCGGTAATATATTTTTCTACAGACCCGATGGTTACTGTTCCGTGACCAGATTGCTCGATAACACAGTTACCTTCACACAGGCGATCCTGCGGGCAGATCCGACCACAAATCTCGGGGAATGTGTTTGTGTCTTGGCTGATTTGGTATGCTTCTTCTAAACGCCCTTCGGCAGTCAGACGCAACCAATCAGGGATGTTGTTGTGCAATGGGCAATGCGTTTGGCAAAATGGCACACCACACTGGCTACAACGGCTTGCCTGCTCAGCAGCTTTCTTCGCCGCGTACTCTTGATAGATTTCATCGTAATCTTGCTTACGTAAACTAGGTACACGCTTTTCAGGCATGTCCCGCGCCACATCGACAAATTTCAACATTTTATTAACAGCCATCCGCAAATCCCCGTATAAATAAGCAAAGAACGGCCCTTCTATACATCAAATTTCGAAAAGAAAAGGAACTTGTACTGACCTATTATGCAGAAACATTGAATTTCGCGAGGTTTTAGGGGCCTTTTGGAGTAGAAATAGGTAAGCGGTCATTACCTATTAACAAGATTCCCTTTTGGACCAATCGGTTCTAGGGTCATGAAAACGAATCAAAGGACATCCGAATGTCGCTCTACTACTTACTATTACTGGCACTTATTCAAGGCTTAACCGAATTCCTTCCGGTATCTTCATCGGGCCATCTTGCAATGTTGCCAACATTAACAGGCCAAGATGACCAAGGTCAGTTCATCGACGTTGCAGTTCATATTGGCACATTAGGCGCCGTTATTTTGTATTTTTGGGCAGATGTTAAATCCGCATTCTTCGGCTTTTTTCGGCTTCTTACAGGCGATACAAACAGCGCAGGCGCGCGGCTGGCCCTGCTTTTAATTATTGCCACAATCCCTGTAATTATCTTTGGCCTAATCCTGAAATTGACAGGATTGGATGACGCCATGCGGTCACTAAAAGTCATCGGTTGGTCAATGTTGATCTTTGGGCTCTTGCTGTATTGGGTAGATCAAAAAGCGCCACAACAAAAAGTGGAATCAAATTGGAATATCCCAGATGCCATCAAGATGGGCATATGGCAGGCAGTGGCCCTGATCCCTGGCTCATCACGATCAGGCATGACCATTACAGGCGCACGTCAACTGGGGTACACGCGCACTGATGGCGCTAAAATTGCTATGTTAATGTCGATCCCAACGATCATCGCATCAGGCACATTATTGGGTGTCGAAGTGGCGGCAAACGCTGATGTACAAGCAGCGAAAAACGGCGCAATTGCCGCCGTCTTTTCTTTTGCGGCCGGATTGTTGGCACTACGCGTCATGATGCGATTACTGCAAACAATCAGCTTTACGCCATATGTAATTTACCGCTTCTTCTTAGGTATAACGTTGTTGTGGATCGCTTATACTTAGGCCTTAATTTTACCAGCAGTTTCAGTCAGTTCAGTGTATTGACCATATGGGCGATGGCGGTACAAATATTCATCCATCACTGCATCCATTGGCGTAGGTTCGATGCCTAGTGCTTTGAAACCTTTGGCTTTTGGTGAAACTACGTTATCCACTTTCAACGCCTTAACTTGGTCACGCGTAAGAATGCGATTGGTAAACAATCCCAAGCTTAGCTTTTGCGCAATATCCAAGCCCCACGCCTTAATTCCAGCCACAAAAAACGGAACATTTACCAACAAACGCTTACGGCGAATGACGTGCATCACCTTGGAAATCAGATCACCAAATCGCGCCACTTCTGGCCCACCCAGTTCATACACACCCGCTTTGGCCTGACCTAAAACACCGCTGACAGCGGCGGCGGCCAAATCATCAACATAGACTGGTTGAAACTTTGTATCTGCGCCAACCAAAGGAACCACTGGTGAAAACTTTGCCAGCGTCGCAAATCGATTAAAGAACGCATCTTCGTTCCCAAACACAATCGATGGGCGCAATATTACCGCTGACTTAAAGCCTTTTTTCACTAAACGCTCGCCTTCGGCCTTAGTGCGGGAATATTCACTTTCGGCATTTTTATCAGCACCAATTGCCGAAAAATGAACCAGCGTTGATACACCCTCTTTGGCGGAGATGCGTGCAATACGCCCAGCGCCAGTTGCTTGGATGTCTTCAAATTTTTGACGGCTCGTTTCATTCAATATGCCCACACAATTGACCACAGCATCCGCACCCGCGATCGCATTTTGCACAGAGGCATCATTGCGGATATCCGCAAAAATCGGTTCAACCTGACCAACCGTGCCGTATGGCCGCACAAAAATTGCTTCGTTCGGGCGACGAACAGCAACGCGAACCCGCCAACCTTGTTTCGCCATGCGCCGCGCAATATAGCGCCCAACAAAGCCAGATCCACCAAAGATAGTTACCAATTTAGGGCTGCCAGACATATCGTCTCTCCGTAAAATAATCTTGGCGCGAAACTACAGGGCCAAACGCCTGTCTTCAAGGCTCAATCCACATGCGCGGCAACATGGCGTTGACAGGTCATGGTCACGGGTATAATCGCACCTTACCAATTCATCTGTGCCCAGGTGGCGGAATGGTAGACGCGCTAGCTTCAGGTGCTAGTGTCCTTATGGACGTGGAGGTTCAAGTCCTCTTCTGGGCACCAATAACCAGTCGATTTTCCCATAAAACCTAGCAAACGTTGATGCTGTGTCCTGCATAGGACCACTTTCGGGACCGCTTTTGGGACCACTTTGTCGAGTTTGGGGGGTGGTTTGTCAGTCTTGGACGGTCGGTTTGGGTTGCACTTGGTCAGGTTTGGGGAACACAGTCCTGAGCATGAATGATGAGATGCCGATAAACCTTCCCCGCTATGTGTTCCGCCGTGCCAATGGCAGCTTCCGGTATAAGCGCAACGTGCCAAAGCACCTGCGAGCTCTGCTTGGGAAGGACACGCTGTATCGCCAGCTGGGAGACAGCTACCGGGAGGCCATGCAGGCGCTGCCGTTGGTGCACGCCCGTGTTGAGGCTCTGCTGAATGACGAGACAAACAAGTCTGCCCGAGAGCGCAGTGTGGAGCTCATCCGAGGGGCGCTCGGGGATGAGGTGGCAGAGCTTGTGCTTGCGGAGGCTGTGCCAGAGTACTCCCCGATTGAGGATGCGCTGAATGACCTTGGCAAAGCGCTGCATAAACAGAAGATGCCTGCGGAGGTGGTACAGCAGGTCTACTCGGGCCGCCTGAAGCCAGATACCATGACGCTGGAGAAGGCCCTGCAAGAGTATGTGGCCTACAAGTCAGACACACCCAAGGCCGCCAGAGAGATTGGCCAGCGGGTGGAGAGACTGCGCACAGACATGCAGAGTGTCTTCGGCAAGCAAAAGCTCAAGCACGTAGCTTTGTCAGACATCACCCGACAGGATGCCAACGAGCTACGGGACCACCTGCTAGAGCGGGTCTCCGCCAACAGTGCCGTGAGAATGCTGGGAGTTGTGCGCACAGCCATCAACCACGTGATTGTGGAACACGCGCTGACCATCCCGAATGTGTTCACGAACCTCAAGATCAAAGGGGCAGGGGCCAGCAAGCACGACAGACTTCCCCTGACTGATGACCAAGTGGCCACCCTAGAGACCGCCTTCTCGAGTGATGCCACGGCTTGGGCACTATTTGTCACGTTGCGTGATACTGGAGCGCGGGTCTCAGAAGTATCGGGTCTGAGGGTCAAAGACTGTGACCTAGGGCAACAGTGTCTCCATCTGACAGCCACCCCTTGGAGAACCCTCAAGACCAACAACTCGGAGCGCTCTGTGCCACTCTCA
>Ga0209532_1002455_pt1 | contig 13111 bp, 9 predicted proteins | sample COG_02_FD_184746 | JGI IMG/M metagenome (GOLD analysis project Ga0209532, IMG submission 184746) | Pelagic Microbial community sample from North Sea - COGITO 998_met_02 (SPAdes) (version 2) | ecosystem: Environmental > Aquatic > Marine > Neritic zone/Coastal water | place: Helgoland, sampling... | reverse complement strand
TTTAATACACTATACTATTGAAGCTGCTCGTAAGGTTTTTGAAGATCAATATATTTATGTGAGTACAGATTCTACTGATATAAAATCGATATCAGAACAAACAGGATTAACGGTTCCGTTTTTAAGGCCAGAGTTTTTAGCTACCGATGAAGCTAAAACTGAAGATGTTTTGATTCATTCCATAAACTATTTTTTTGATAAAAATGATTATTACCCAGATTACATAGTTTTATTACAGCCTACTTCCCCTTTCAGGAATGGAACCCATATCAGAGAGGCTATAAGTTTATTTGATAAAAATTGCGATATGATAGTGTCTGTAAAAGAAACCAAATCCAATCCGTATTATATACTTTTTGAAGAAGATGAAGACGGATTTATCAAGAAATCTAAAAACGGGACTTTTACAAGAAGACAAGATTGTCCTAAAGTTTGGGAACTTAATGGCGCTATATACGTCATTAATTGCGAATCACTTATTAGTAAAGGGATGAAGAATTTTAATAAGATTTTAAAATATGAAATGGAAGAAGTTTTTTCATTAGATATTGATAATAACATTGATTGGAAGGTTGCAGAAGCGATTTTACAGGACAATATTTTTTAAATAAAAATTGGATAAATATTAATGAATTTTCTTTTTTACACTGCAAATCTTAAAAAAAAAACACTCTATAAAACATGAATATTATTATATATGTAACTGAAGTGTCTTCTGTAAATTTTAGTATAAAATTGATGGAAGAATTTGAAGAGAATTACTCTGTTGATAATTTTTTATTTTTTGTTTACAGAAATGAAATAAAGTTAAAAATATTAGAAAAAGTTAATTCTTCTAAAGTAGTAATTATAACACAAAGTTATATAAATCAAAATACCAAAGAAAACTCTATAAATGCAAATAGGATAAATGAAATAGAAAACAAGTATACTAGAGATTCAATTTGGGATTATGTTTATCAAGACCGGATGTTATTATATACTAGAAGTGGATTCTTATATAAAAAGAAAACGAGTTTTAATAGAGAACAATTACTCTCGAAAGTAATTAATCGCTTTGATGTTTTAGAGAATTTGATAGATGATTTTAATCCAGATTTTGCAGTTTATTGTACTCAAGATTTTGGAACTTCAATATCTACTTTACTTTTTGAAATTTTGAACTTTAGAAAAAAGCCGATACATATTCCTATTATTGCAAAATTTGGAAACTTTTTTTCTTTAACAAATGATATTTATGGTAGTTGGGAATTCCTTGAAAAGTCTTTTAAATTTAATATAAATAACAAAGAATTTTCGGTTGAAAAAACAACAAAAGATTTATTAGTAAATTATAAACAGGGCAACAAAACTGCTTTTTACATTACCAAAACAAATAAAACTCCTCTACTGTTAAAATTCATAAAAAAAATTAAAACTATTTATAAATATATTTTTAAAGAGCTAAGAAATAAAAGTGATTATTTACATATACCATTACATAAGTATGCCTTTGATAACATTTTAATATCCTTAAGAAAATTGATAATGTCAAAAAAGAATTTTTTTGTGAATTATAATGAAATTGAAAATTCCAAATACATATTCTTTCCACTACATTTAGAACCAGAGTTAGTTCTTTTAGTTCAATCTCAGCCTTTCATTGATCAATTAAATGTAATTAGAAATATTTCAAAAAACTTACCAAGAAACATCCAATTGGTAGTAAAAGATCATCCAGTAGCTGATGGTAGAAGAGAAATCTCCTTTTTTAAAGAATTAGTTCAAATTCCAAATGTTAAAATATTAAACTCAAAAATCAATTCTATTGAAATTATTAAAAAATCTTTAGGTGTTATAACTATAATTGGAAGTGCAGGGCAGGAGGCATTTTTACATGATAAACCTGTAATAACTTTAAGTAATCCATTCTTCAATTTTCTACCATCAGTTAACAAGATTTTTAATTATGATGAAATTCCTCACATTGTTTCAAAGTGGGATTCATTTAAGCCAAATATGAGAGAACAAGAAGTTTTTTTACAAACTCTAATTAATAATTCGATTGATATAAATCTGTTAGGTTTGATCAAAGACTTATCTCTAAAATATAAACCAAAGAATGTTGATAATCAAAATAGATTATTTATGAATTTTTTAATTTCAAAAATCAATAAAGATTTTAGAAAGTGACAAAAGAAAAATCCAGAGAAGAAATAAAGAAGATTAAATGGTTAATCTTGAGCCAATCAACACAAATACTTAGTCAAGTAATTAATGTGGTATTTTTGACCAGATTATTTACTCCGGACGATTATGGAGTATTTGCTATTGGTATGGTTATTATTAGTGTTGTTAACCAAATTTTTATTCTTGGATTTAGTGCTCCATTAATTCAATTTGATAATCATACAAGGTATTATGGTACAGCTTGGACATTTAATTTATTAATAACTTTTATTGTTACAATAATTTTAATTTTAGTAATACCTCATGCTTTGAATTATTTTTTTCCACTTTATGCTGCTTATTCTAAAATATTTAGGTTATTGACAATTACTGTACTTATTAGTGGTTTATGTAATATTGGTGTTATTGAACTATACAGGGAAAGAGTTATAAATAAATTATTTTTTTTGAGAGGTTTTATTGAGCTTTTAAAAGTTATTTTTGTTTTTGTTTTTTTTAAATTTTTAGAGGATTATAGAGCATTAATTTATGCTTTTATAGTAACAGCGTTTATCAAATTAATTTTATCTTATACCTTAGCCCCCATAAAATCAAAGTTTGAATTCAAAAAAGATTTATTTTATTCATTATTTAATTTTTCAAAATGGATTCAATTAAAAAATATTACTAAAGTTGTTACAAATCAATTTAACTCATTAATAGTTGGTGGGGTTATGTCACCATTTTACCTAGGGATATTTAATAGGTCTCTAACAATATCTAAGGTTCCAGAACAACTTTTTCTTAATGTAAATGAAATTTATATTTACCCGTTGATTTCAAAAAATAAAGAAAACTTGAATTTTATTAAGGATAGTTTTATAGTTTTAATGGCTATTGTTTCTATTATTGTATTTAATTTAGTTTTACTGCTAAATCTTTTTGGGGAATTTGTTATCGGAACTATTCTTGGTAGTTCATGGATTTCTATTGTTAAACCGTTAAATATTTTGATAATTTCAATGGCTTTTAATTCAATATTAAATTCTTTTTTCTCTTTTTTTAGAGCTAAGGGCTATCCTAAAATTGAATTTAAATTATTCTTCATAAGGGCAATATTACTATTGATAATTAGTTATCCCCTTATTAAAAATTATAATTTAACTGGTGCAGCAATGTCAAATTTATTTTCTGTATTAATTTTAATTCCAATATGCATTAATCAATCAAAAAAAATAATTGGTAAATATGTTAATATGTTATACATATTATTGTTAATTCAAATTTTAACGGGAATAGTATTTTACTTTATAAGTATTTGGTATTTTTCTTTATTTAATTCCTTTACTATAAATTTTTTCTTGGTCTTAATTGGTTTCAATTTGATTTCAACAGGCGTAATGAAACTTTATTATCCAAAATTATTTATTGTCATAAAAAAAAATTTAAAATAGTCATTGATGAAAAAAAAGTTGATCAGAATTTTATTCCTGTTACTCATTTTTTCAAATCTTTACCTAGGCGCTAATAAGATTTTTTTCGGATTATCTGTTAGGGTGCCATTATCAATGATTACGTTAATATTTTTATTAAGTTCAAATATAAATTTTCCTCCTAAAAAAAATATGTTCTTAATTTTATTAATACCAATATTTTATTTTATTTCTTCTTTGTTTGATATTAATTCTGTTATTATTGTTTTTTTTAAAGATATAATCATTTCAAGATTTTTTATTTCAATAATAATTGCAATCTATGTCTATACATTTGTTGAAATAATTACCTATAAATTTATGGTGAGGTCACTAATTTTCTTTTTGGCTTTAAATTCAATTATAATAATTGGACAATATTTTAATTTTGATTTTATATGGAATCTTACCGCATTATTAGCTCCTGATAGATTTGACATTAATGAAATCATTCGAGTTTTTGATAAAAATTTTGTAATTGAAGGCCTTGTTGGTACTGTCTATAGTGGCTATCTAAATGTTGTTTTGATAGGATTAATCCTTATTAATTATAATTACAGACCAAAAGAACATTTATTAAATAATATTTTGATATTTATCACCTTATCTAGCTCTTTTTTCCTTGATCAAAGGGCTTCTTTTTATTTTGTAATATTTTTTATTTCTTATCATTTTTATGACATTCAAAAACAGAAAACTTTATTTTTTAAATCGTTCTATTTAATATCAATAATTTTCATTTCTTTCATTTTTATAGATTTTTTTAAGAATACAATCTTTATTAGTAGTATTTTTTCAATAGAAGATGAAAATAGAGCTTTGTTATATAATTATTGCTTAAGTTTTATTAATGATAATATACTACTTGGTGGATATGAAATGTTCAAGCTTAAATATTCTGCTGGTATATCACCACATAATTTGTTCTTTAATGCTCATATAAGGTCTGGTTTGTTAGGTTTTTTTGTTTCTGTGTGTTTAACTTATGATGTTTTAAAGTATTTTAAGTCTTCAATTACAGATCTTAGCTACAGAGTAAATTATTTTTTTAAATATTCATCATTTATTTTGTTTGGCCTTTGGTTTTTATCCCTAACACACAATGATGGTTTTATAACCGGTGAACTATTTACAGTTACGTTTTATTTTTTTATACCAAAACTCAAAAAATTCAATGAAATTAATTATAATAACTAATGGATATCCTTCAAAAAAGAAACCTTATTTCTTTGTTTTTGTAGAAAAGTTAGTAAAGGAATTTGCTGAACTAAACATAGATTGTTATGTAATAAGCCCTCAAAGCATTACAAAATCGTTGTTTAGATCAGAGGGTTTTTTAAATAAAATATCTGAAGTAAAGTCAAGTAAAAATTATTCAATTAAGATTTTTAGACCATATTATTTTTCTTTTTCAGGGTTTCACCAATTTCGTAAAATACACAATTATACCTACAGAAATTCTATACTTAATTGTATTAAGAGAAATAAAATTGAACCAGACCTGTTTTATTGTCACTTTTGGGAAAGTTCAATTCATATTATTAATTTCAGTGAAGAAAATAAAATACCTATAGTAGTTGCAACTGGGGAAAGTGACATACCAAAATTTAATTATCTCGATAAACCTTTTATAAGTAAAATAAATAAGTTTGTTAAAAGTGTAGTTTGTGTTTCTAGTAAAAATATGGTTGAAAGCATTTCACATGGCCTAACTTGTGAATCTAAATGTACAGTTTTACCAAATTCTGTAGATACTTCTATCTTCTTTAAAGACAAAAAGTCAAGATTATTTATGAGAAAAAAACTAGAATTAAATGATGATGATTTTGTTGTTATTTTTGTAGGCGATTTTATTCACAGAAAAGGTTCTAAGCGTTTATCAAGTGCAATTAAAAAAATGAATGATGACACAATTAAAGTTATCTATATAGGTAGCGGACCTGACCAACCAGTCTGTGATAATATCATATTCAAAAATATAGTAGAAAATAAACAACTACCTAAGTTCTTAAATGCATCAGACTTATTTGTTTTACCAACTCTAAGTGAAGGTTCTTGTAATGCAATTATTGAAGCTATGTCATGTGGATTACCCATAGTTTCTTCGGATTTACCATTCAACGACGAATTTTTAGAAGACTCAAATTCAATTAGAATCAATCCTTTGAATATAGACGAAATTTCAAGTGCAATTAAACGTTTTCAACTTAATAAAAAATTCAGGAATGAGTTAGCTAAAAATTCATACGAGAAATCAAAAAAATTCGATATTAAAATAAGAGCTAAAAACATAAAAAATATTTTAGAAAGTACACTCAAATAATTTAAAAGTATTGTACAAATTAACATTGATTTATGAAAAAATTACTTGTTTTAACTTCCATATATCCTGGGCCAGATATTCCAAATTCTTTTACACCTGTTGTTCATTATTTTGCTAAAGAATGGGTTGCTTCTGGAGTCGAGGTTAAAGTTATTCATAGCATAGCGTATTATCCTAGAGTTTTTTACTGGATATCGTTTTTTTTTTCAAAGCTATTAAGCTCTATAATCGGAACTAACATACCTACTAAACGTTTAGTTAGAGATCATTTGTATAAATATGAAAATGTGCAAGTCTGCAGATATCCTATATTTAAATTATTTCCTCAATATAAATTCACAGAAAAAAATTTAATTAAACAAAAGCTAAAGATTATAAGAGAATTAAAAAGAGATAATTTTGATCCGGATTATATTGTTGGACATTGGTGGAATCCTCAATTGGAGTTGATGCATATGTTAAAAAAGGAATTGCCTGAGACAAATTCAGCTTTAATAATGCATAAAGATGGCGTTGCACTAGAAAAATCATATAAATCTAAGACCACAGAGTTATTTAATAGTATAGATGTCTTTGGATACAGGAGCTTGCCTATTAAATCTAGGTTTGAGTCACTTTTTGGCCCACAAAAAAAAAGTTTTTTGTGTTATTCGGGTATTCCTGAAGAGTTTACTAAACATAAAATTTCTAAAAATTTTTCAAATAAATTAAACTCATTTTTGTATGTGGGAGTTATGATTAAACGAAAATTTCCAAGTGAAATACTTGATAGCTTAAGTGAAGTATATATTGATAAAAGCTACAAAATCGAATATATTGGAGAGGGGTATGAATTAAAAAAAATTAAAAACAAAATAACGAAAAATGGTTTAAGTGAAAGTGTAGCCTTAAATGGTAAAGTTTCAAGAAAAATTGTCTGGCAAAAAATGTTAAAATCAGATTGTTTCGTAATGATAAGTAAAAATGAGGCTTTTGGGCTTGTTTATTTGGAAGCAATGGCTGCAGGTTGTATCACAATTGCCTCAAGAAATGAAGGGTTTGATGGGGTTATTAAAGATGGGGTTAATGGATTTTTATGTGAAGCGGGCAATATTAAAGAATTGTCAGAAATCATTAATAAAATAAACGCTTTATCAATAGAAGAGAAAAAAGAAATATCTATAAATGCAATGAACACGGCAAGATCATTAACAAATAGAAAAGCCGCAAAAAAATATCTATCAAGTTTAAAATAAATACGTGGTAGTTTAGGTGTTAATAATAATCATAAAAATAGAATAAAATAAAATGAAAATAGCAAGTGTTAAAGGTTATTGGTCAACTAATATAGGAAACTCATTATTTCAAATTTCTGCAGAGGGAATATTTAATGAATTAGGCCATGAGGTAATATCTGTTCCAGATGTTCCAGGTTTTATGAATGTGAAAAAAGGCAATCCTGAGAATTACTTTGAAATTATGGATCTAGTAGATGCAGACTATTATTGCATACACGGACCCTTCTTTAGGAAGGAATTTGATAGAATATATCTTGAGAATATTAAAAAACTCAAAAAAAGAGGAGTCAAGATTATTGGATTAGGTGTTGGTGCAATGCATTATGATGAAACATCTGTAAACTACTACAATCAATGGATTAAAGAATGTGATTTTGATTTTATAGCTACTAGAGATGAATTAACGTTTAATTTTTTAAAGGGGAAAGTTGATAACCTGTATAATGGAATAGATTTAGGCTTTTTAATAAAATATTATAAACCACAAAATAAATTATTAAATAATGAAAAACTAGTTTGTTTTAATTTTGATCAGATTCCTGAACCTAATTTTTATGAAGATCAAAATGGAGTAATTAAAGTAGGTGATAAAAAATTTTCTTACAAAAAAAGTTTAAGTAATGAGCCAAGAGGAAACTTAAAAAAGATTTTCCCATTTATAAGACCATATTTCAAAAAATTTGATTCGGATAACGTTAACGGCTTCAAAATTATTAGGACTGACCATAGATTTAATCCTTACAGTCGAAAAAAAATATATAGTGACAAAAATACATTTGCAATGGATACTCCAGAAGGATATTTAATTGCTTACGCTAACTCTGAATTAACTTTATCAAATCGTGTTCATGCAAATGTTGCAACATTAAGTTATGGGAATACTGCGATGTACTTTAGCGATAGTAAAAGAGCAACTTTACTTAACCGTTTAGATCTAGGTGAAATTTACAACAAACCAATGACTTTAGATCAAGACAGATTGGATGAAGAAAAATTCAATTTATTAAACTTTATTAAGTCTACGATCTAAAAAGTTTTATACATGAAAGTTTCTATCATAACTGTATGTTTCAATAGTGCTGAAACGATTCAAAATACTTTTGATTCCATTAGAAATCAAACATATAATAACATAGAATTAATTGTTATTGATGGTGCTTCTAATGATTGTACTTTGGATATCATTGTATCAAATAAAGATATTATTTCAAAAATGGTATCTCAACCTGATCAAGGTCTTTATGATGCTATGAATAAAGGCATTCAAATGGCTTCAGGTGATATTGTAGGGATTTTAAATTCTGATGATATATTTAGTTCAACAGATGTGATAAGCAAAATTGTTTCCAATTTCGGTAATAATGACATGGTTTATGGAAATATAGATTATGTTAACGCTAATGGTAAGCATGTTAGGTCATGGAAGTCCACACCCTACCAAGTAGAAGCTTTTTTAAAAGGGTGGCACCCACCTCATCCGTCTTTATTTGTAAAAAGAAATTCATACACTAAATATGGTTATTTTGATGTTATTTTTGCTATTGCAGCCGATTTTGATTTGATGCTTCGTTTTTTTGAAAAACATAAACTTAAAAGTTGTTATTTAGATACAACTATAGTAACCATGACCACTGGTGGTGCATCAAATACCTTTTCAGGAATAATACAAGGAAACAAGGAAATTAATCAATCTTTCAAGAAGAATAATATTAAGAAAAGTAATTTGTATTTCTTATACAGATATATACCAAAAATTAAAACTATAATATTTAAATGAAAACATTAATAATAGGCGGTAGTGGTTTTGTGGGCTCAAGATTACTATCTGAATTAGATTTAACTAATTGCATTAATCTAGACAAACACCAAAGCCCTTTTTTTAAAAAGATTACTTATATACATGATATTCGAGATGTTGAAAATTTGGAAACCTATTTTATAAATGTAGATCAAGTTGTTTTGTTGGCTGCAGAACATAGGGACGATGTATCTCCTAAGTCTTTGTATTATGATGTGAATGTAACAGCTACTAAAAATGTACTGGATGCCATGGATAAGTATGATGTAAAAAATTTAATTTTTACTAGCTCTGTAGCCGTTTATGGTTTGAATAAAGATAACCCCGATGAATTTCATCCTGTAGATCCTTTTAACCATTATGGTATATCAAAATGGCAAGCTGAACAAGTTATTAAAACTTGGTTTGATAAAGACACTCTAAATAAATCAGTAACTATTGTAAGGCCCACAGTAATTTTTGGGGAGCGTAATCGAGGTAATGTTTATAATTTGCTCAAGCAAATTGCATCAGGTAAGTTTTTAATGGTTGGGAAGGGTGTTAACAAAAAATCGATGGCATATGTGGGCAATGTTGTGGCTTTTATTAAAAATAGATTAGAAACCAATAAATTGGGTTATGAGGTTTTTAATTATATAGACAAACCCGATTTTAATATGCAAGAATTGGTGGGGCAAGTTGAAAAAAGTTTGTCCAATAAAGTACCATCAGTTAGCATTCCTTATGTTTTTGGAATCTTAGCAGGGTATGGGTTTGATTTGTTGTCGTTTTTGACAGGTAAAAAACTCTCTGTGAGCTCTGTGCGCGTTAAAAAGTTTTGCGCAACAACCCAATTTGATGCAACTAAAACTCACCAAATATTTAAGCCACCTTATACCTTAGCTGATGGTTTGGATCGCACATTAAAGCATGATTTTTTGAAAAAACCTAAAGATGATGTGTTTTTTTATTCAGAATAGTTATTAAGTCCAATTCAATAATCATAATCTTATAAATTTTTTAAAATATAAAAGTTAAACATCACATTATAAAGGTGTTAAGCTTATTTGTTTTTATAAAGACTGCGGACTGTAGTCTCTTTCAAAATAGCTGTTTATTGTTTTTCTATATAACCAGTAACAAAAGATTTTTTTTATTAATTAATAACATTATTTGATTTGTAGTGACTCAACCTTCAGTAGTTTATACCCATTGTCTAAATTTCAATTTTTTTTACAAATAAACATTTTATCGTGTTATCTTTGTTTTCAACTTTTATACAAACACAATGTGTACCCTACAATTATTTAAAAAAATATCATTAGCATTTTTTATTATTGGATTACTCCAATCTTGCGTTTCAAAAAAAGAGATGTTGTATCTGCAAGATTTGGAGTCTTACAATAATACTGAGGTTACTTACAACAACCACACCCTGCAGGTAGATGATATTTTAAAAATTTCTGTAGGAGCACTCATGCCAGAGGCGGCGCTCCCTTATAAAAATGTTACAGCTGGTAACATGGTTGCCAATAATCTTGATGTTATGAAACTTGATGGTTATTTGGTGTCTCAAAATCGTACAATCAACTTCCCGGTATTAGGAGAACTTTCTGTAAAGGATAAAACAACCCAAGATCTAGAAAATGATATTAAAAAACTACTGGTTGATGGTGGCTATCTAATAAATCCTAATGTAACGGTACGACTATTAAACGCGAAAGTTACTATTTTGGGGGAGGTAAAGATGCCCGGCACCTTTTCTTTTACAGAAAATAATATCAGCCTGCTGCAGGCGCTGGGTCTTGCCGGAGATCTTACCATAAACGGTAGCAGAGAAGATGTGATGGTTTTAAGACGCATAGACGGCCTGCAAACTACTGCGCGTGTAAACCTTACCTCTGCCAATTTTTTAAACGGGCCTTACCAAATGATAAAACCCAATGATGTACTTATAGTAAACCCAAATAGTGCTAGAGTAAGTAGTGCAGGTTACGTAGGTAACCTATCAGCAATATTAGGTATTACCTCTGTTATACTAACCTCTATACTTTTATTTACAAGATAATGATGCAAGAAAATCTTAACAATCAAAAATACATTCAAGAAAAGGAGTCTATAGATATTAAAAAAGAAGCAGGCTACTACCTGTTTTTTTGGCCTTATTTTTTGGCCGGTATTGTAATAGCAATGGTTTCTGCTTTTTTGTACTTAAAAACCGCAGATCGTATATATACCTCTAGCGCTCAATTACAAATTAAAAAACCCGCAGAAGATGCTGCTTCTTTTTTAACCGGGGGGATGGAGTTTTTTGGCTTTGACCAAGTAAATGTGGAGAATGATATTGCAGTGCTTACCTCCCAGCACATTTTAAGCCAAGTGGTAACCCGTCTAGATTTACAAACTCAGATATACACAGTAGGTAGGGTAAATGCTGCGTTACACTTTAACGATGATATTACTAAATTTGTAGAGTTAAAAACACAAAATGACTACGTATATTGGGATGTAGAAATAGCAAATCAAAAAGCATCTTTTACTAAAGATACGTTAAGTTTTAGTATTAATAAAGGGGAGGTTTTTAGTTACAAAGAAACTGAGATTACTTTACATGATTCTTTATATCTTCAAGATCAAACCCTTATTATAGAAAGATACCCATTAAACGATGCAGTTGCTGAATTAAGAAATAATTTAACAGCAACCGCAGCCTCAAAACAGGGAGAAATTATAAACTTAAACTTTACCGGTGTAAATATAGCCCGTAATGAAGCTGTTTTAAATACTGTCATGCAAGTAATGCAGGATGACCAGGTAGAAGACAAACGGTTAATATCTAAGGTAAGTTTGGCTTTTATTAATGATAGGCTAGATGGCCTTACCAAAAGCATAGATACCTTATCTCAAAACACCATTGCCTTCCAAACGGCCAATGGTATTTTTGATCCAGCAGCTCAAACAGGTAATGCCCTGGCAAATATTGTAAAAGGTCAAGAAGAAGCTTTTGGTATTGGCATACAGCTAGAAATTGCCAAGGCGCTACTAGAAAAATTAGAAAATCAAGCAAGCTATCAAATACTGCCCGCAAATATTGGTATAGATAATGAGAGTGTTAATACCCTTGTAAACTCTTACAACACGGTAGTTACTCAGCGTAATAATTTACTAATTAGCGCTACTACAAAAAGCCCAATGGTACTGCAGCTTTCTAGCCAGCTAGATAATGCAAAAGCGGCAATTATAACTGGAGTTAATAGATACATAGAAGGTCTGCAAACATCACTCTCTGGTTTTAAAAACATGGAGGCTAAAACTAAAGGTCTAGTTGCTGGCTTGCCCAGTAAAGAAAATACCTTACGAGCCTATGCCAGAGATTTTAAAATTGTAGAGGAGCTGTATGTCTTTTTACTAGAGCGTAAAGAAGAAGCTTCTATAAGCTACATTTCTGCTCTGCCAAATATCAAACTATTAAGCTATGGGGTTTCTTCTAGATATCCTATTGCGCCCAAAGTACAAATTACATACCTGGCTGCTTTATTATTAGGTTTGCTTGTTCCTTTTGGTATTTTCTTTTTATTAAAGATGTTAGACAGCAAAATTAATACCAGAGATGATCTAGAAAATGGTTTAAAAGGAATTACAGTGCTAGGAGAAATGCCCTTTGCAGAAAACACCGAGGATCTGGACGATACTGGTAGAGGACTTATTGCAGAATCTGCAAGAGTACTGCGCTCTGGTTTAAGCTTCCAATTAAAGACAGACGCTACTAATGTTATATGTGTTACCTCTACCATTAAAGGAGAGGGGAAATCTTTTGTGTCTTACAATTTGGCGCAGAGTTATAGCGCACTGGGTAAAAAAGTAATTTTGCTTGGGGCAGATTTAAGAAACCCCCAATTGCATAAATTTTTAAATCAAAAAAGAGAAAACATTGGGCTTACTACCTATTTAAGTAACGAGAATTTTAATGATATAGATTCTTTAATTACAAAAGCTACTAAATCTGGCGGTTTAGATTATTTGCTTACAGGAGCTATACCACCAAACCCATCAGAGCTTTTAATGCGCTCACGCACTAAAGAGCTTCTTGATATATTAAAGCAAAGCTATGATT
>Ga0209532_1002452_pt1 | contig 13124 bp, 10 predicted proteins | sample COG_02_FD_184746 | JGI IMG/M metagenome (GOLD analysis project Ga0209532, IMG submission 184746) | Pelagic Microbial community sample from North Sea - COGITO 998_met_02 (SPAdes) (version 2) | ecosystem: Environmental > Aquatic > Marine > Neritic zone/Coastal water | place: Helgoland, sampling... | reverse complement strand
GTTACTTCTACTGTTTCTGAAACCATAAAAGCTGAATAAAAGCCAACTCCAAATTGTCCAATTAATGTTTGTTCCAAACTTTTCTGATCTTCTTCATTATCATTTTCTTTCAAAAAATTTGCTGTACCAGATTGAGCGATTGTTCCAAGTGTTTCTGCAAGCTCTTTTTTATTTAAACCGATACCAGTATCAATAATTTCGATAGTTTTTTTCTTTTTATCTACAATAATTTCTATTTGATCATCGTTTGGATTAAGAAGATCAGGTATGGTTTGCCCCATAAATCTACGTTTTTGAATCGCATCAGAAGCATTTGATAAAAGTTCTCTCAGAAATATATCTCTATCTGAATATAAAGAATTTATCACTATATTTAATATTTTTCCAGTATCAGCTTCAAAAGCTTGTGAGAATTTATCCATTTTTCTACTCCTAATTTTTTTGTTGCTTTACGCATTTTCTTATTGGAATTCAAGGGTTTCAAATAATCATTAATGTTTAGATTTATTGGTTGTTTGTCGAAAAAAAAAGATCACAATAATGAATATTACAAACATATTTTGAATGATGATCTCTAAAAGGTAATTATAGGTAATAAAAATGCAAAATAGAATATTTGGTATTATGGATAATGGTGAAAATGTTTATTTAATAAAATTATTTTCAAATGAGCTCTCTGTAAACATACTTACTTTTGGGGCAATATTACAAAATATGCATTTTAAGCAAAGGTCAGTAGTATTAGGATATAATGAGCTACAACCATATATTAAAAATAAATTTTATTATGGCGCTGTAATTGGGCGTTTTGCAAATAGGTTGAAAAATGGTTATGCAAAACTATCACATGGAACTATACAAGCGGAAATCAATACTGATACAGGGCATCATATTCATGGTGGATCTAAAGGTAGCTGTTACAAAAATTGGCAAATTTTAGAACAGTCACAATCGCATGTTGTTTTGGAAGTTCTACTTCCTGATGGTGAGATGGGATTTCCTGGAAATTTAAGGACACAAGTTAAGTATGAATTGCTGTCAAATTCTTCTTTAAAAATAGAAATATCTGCAACAACAGATGCAGAAACATTATGTAGTTTTGCACACCATAGTTATTTTAACTTAAAGGGAGGAGGGACCATTGAGGGGCATGAATTGCAGATTGAAGCTGATAGCTATATCGATGTTGATTCAGAGGGAATTCCATTAGACCTATGTAGTGTCAGTAAAAGTCAATTTGATTTCAGGGCAAAGAAAAAGCTGTCCTCTTTTGAAACATTAGATCATAATTTTTGTATTTCAAATTATCGAACTAAAATAAAAAACGTTGCCAAACTATCATATGAATCAGTTTCCATGGATCTAATGAGTTCTGAGCCAGGCTTGCAGGTTTATACAGGTCATAAGCTTGGCGTAGCACTCGAGCCTCAACTTTGGCCTGATGCGCCAAATAATGAGTTTTATCCATCTGCATTGTTGGGCCCTAATGAGAAATATCTACAAGAAACTATACTACGTTTTTCCGATGAAAATCTCTGATATGTTTTGCAGCATCTGCAGGCATGACATCGACTAAAAATAAGCCAGTGATTTGTTCAACAGATGCCAAATATTTCATTTTGTCATCGCCGCGTTGTAATGGCCAAAACTGAATATGATATGGCCAATATTGTGAATAGTTTCTTGCTGAGAATGCATGCCATAAAACATATGGCATGGGACTATTGAAGATATTATCAAAGAATTTCACTTGAGCCTTAATAGCATTTGAGATGTCATTTATTTCATCATCAGTCATTTCACTTGGTTTTGAATGGTGTACTTTTGGCAAGATCCAAGTTTCATATGGATATCTTGAAAATTCGGGGCAAAACGTCAAAGTGTGTTCAGTTTCAGCAACAATTAATTCAGTTTTTATATTTTTTATCAAAGATGAAAATACATTATTTTTCTTTGCATTTTCCATTTGGCGTTCAATATTTGGAGGCAAATCTCCAAACGCATATATTTGACCGTGTGGGTGGGGTAATGAAGTGCCAACAAAATCACCACGATTTTCAAATGGCAATACGTATGAAATATTATTGTCATCCATGATTTTTTCAAATCTATCACTTAAGGCGTTCAACAGTAGGATAATATTCGAGATCGATAAGTCAGCTAATGAACCTAATGGATTTGGTGTATAAACTACTACTTCACATGTACCGTATGCAGAAGTATCTTTTTTAAATTCAGATGATACATCGGACAAACCAGGCCAACGATTTTGAAAAATAGCAACTTCAAAATCTTCAACAGGAATTTCTCCAGGGTGTCCATTAATCTGAACTGCTGCTAGCGGATTATATTCTGGTGGGGGGGCTAAAGTGCGAATATTCCGACTTGGGTTAAAGTATACTGGTTCATCTCGTAAAGGGTGTATTTTTTTAAATGGTTGATTTGCTTTTTCTAATGGTTCCAAATCATTTGTAATATTATAGGTCCGCTCTTTTTCAGAATAAAGCCAAAGAGCACGCCCATCCAATTTTTCATGATGGTGTATATGAAATTTCAAATCAATAATCCTAATATTTGTTGACGATACTAATAAAAAACTGCAACCGTACAAGAATGAAAATGATTGATTTATTAGAAAACCACAAGAGCAAGTTTGGTGATGTCATAGCTAGTGCATTTGCCCCGGGTCGGGTAAATCTAATCGGAGAATATACAGACTTTAACGATGGATTGGTATTGCCAATGCCACTGCCTTTGGGCGTTTATATATTCATCAGCAAAGGTCCAAGTGGTACCTTAATCGCCAACTCAGAGCAATTTGAAAAAGAAACGAAGAGATTTATTGGAGATAAGCCAAATGGGGATTGGACAGATTATCTACTGGGTGCACTAGAAGTAAGTGGTCTGGATAAAACTATAGGGCTTTGTGTTTCCGTCTATAGTGATTTGCCTGTTGGAGCATCAGTAAGCTCATCTGCGGCAATACAAGTTGCAATGCTTAAAGCTTTACGAGAAGGCTTTAATCTTGTTATTTCGGATGAAAATATAGCAAAACTAGCTCAAAAAGCAGAAAATGAATACGTTGGAGTGCAGTGTGGTCTTATGGACCAAATGGTTATTTCAGTAGGAAAACAAAACTCTGCATTATTATTTGATATACAATCTGGAAAAACAGAAAATTTAGAATTTTTTGATAATGTTAATGTCCTGACAATTCATTCAGGAGTGAGCAGAAAGCTGAAAGATAATGCATATAATGATAGGAGAGCTTCTTGTGATAGAGCCTGCAAAGATATGGGAATTAGTAGTTTAAGAAGCGCAACTTTAAGTGATTTATCCAAAGTAAAAAATTATGATGATCGAATTAAATCTCAACATGTAATTTCTGAAAATTTAAGAGTATTAGAATGTGTGAAAGCATTAAGAGATAATGACACAAAACTATTTGGCAAAATAATGAATGAAGGTCACAAAAGTTTGTCAAAAGATTTTTGTGTTTCAACAGAAAAAATGGATACCATGGTAACTTTCTCCCAAGATTTCGGCGCGCTCGGTGCGAGGATGACTGGAGCAGGCTTTGGCGGATGCATTGTTGTGTTAGCGGATAGAGAATGTGCAAAAAACTTAGTGCCTGAACTTACAAATTTAATAAAAGGGACTTGGCTTGTTTCAGATATGCAATTTTAAATGCGCTTTCCAGTTTCCTTATCGAAATATAGCAAATCTTCCTCTTTGATTTTTAAGCCGACTTTTGCATTCAATTTTGGAATATTTTTTTCACGATGCTCTACAACTAATTTTAGATTATCTTTACCAGATAAATATAAATAGGTTACTCCTCCCAATTCTTCAATTAGGTCGATATTCATATTTCCAGATTTTTTTAATTTAATATCATTTGGGCGTATGCCTGCAGTTACTTTACTGAAACCATTAATTTTTTTAAATGCAATATCTGGGAATTGATTGGAAACTAATGTGTCATTTTTGTTTGTTAATTCAAAAAAATTCATTGCGGGTGAACCAATGAAACCAGCTACAAAACGATTCTTTGGGTTGCTATACAATTCCATTGGCGTTCCGACTTGTTCCACTATGCCATCGTTTAAAACTACTATCTTATCCGCTAAAGTCATAGCCTCCACTTGATCATGCGTTACGTAAATCATTGTTGTACCAAGTTCTTTATGAAGTCGTGCTAACTCAACACGCATTTCAAGGCGTAATTCTGCATCTAGATTTGAAAGTGGTTCATCAAAAAGGAAAACTTCTGGACCTCTAACAATTGCGCGACCAATTGCAACCCTTTGCCTTTGCCCGCCTGACAAAGCTTTTGGTTTACGATCTAGATATGGTTCAAGTTTTAAAATTTCTGTTGCTTTATTTACTTTTTCGATGATTTCATCTTTTGGAGTTTTGTTCATTTTTAAACCAAAACCCATATTTTCTCTTACTGTCATGTGTGGGTACAATGCATATGATTGAAAAACCATGGCGACCCCTCGATCTGAGGCGTCAACATTAGTTACATCTTCTGATCCGATGTAAATATTTCCTGATGTTGTATTTTCCAAACCTGAAATCATACGTAATAAAGTTGATTTTCCACATCCGGATGGTCCAACAAATACACAAAATTCACCGTCCTCTATTTTGAGATCGATACCATGAATCACTTCAATACTACCATATTGTTTGATTGTTTTAGATAATATTACATTTGCCATTAGGATCCCATAGAATAAAATTTAATGTTAATTGTCAAAAAATGAGACTTTTTGATCTCTTAACCGCTTCAAAATGCTGATAATTTTTTAAAGCTCATTAAATCTAACTTGTAAAGAGTGGAAATATAATCATGATAATAGTTACCGCTAACAAAAAAAGTTTGGGAGAAACTTATGAATTTTAAATTTAAGACATCTGTTGCATCAGCAGTTACTTTTGCGCTTATGGCAAGTACAGCTTTTGCTGGTACTTTAGTTATAAATACTGATACATCAGATCCAGCGCCAAAAGCAGCATTTGAGCAACTTATAAAAGATTTTGAAGCTGAAAACTCAGATATAACAGTTAAATGGAACCTTTTTGATCACGAAGGTTATAAAACTTCTATCAGAAATTTCTTAACAGCCGATGCTCCAGATCTTGCAAACTGGTATGCTGGAAACAGAATGTTACCATATGTTAATGCAGGCCTTTTTGAGCCAGTTGATGATGTTTGGGCCTCAGCTGGTTTGAATGACACATTAGCATCTGCTTCAGCATCAATGACGATTGATGGTAAGAAGTGGGGGGTACCTTATACTTATTACAATTGGGGTGTTTATTATCGCAAAGATATTTTTGAGAATTTAGGAATTGGTATTCCTAAAACTTGGGATGATTTTAAAGCCGCTGGAGCAACACTTAATGCCAATGGTGTAAAACCAATAACGATTGGTTCGAAGTACCTTTGGACAGCTGGTGGTGTGTTTGATTATATGAATCTTAGAACCAACGGGTATGATTTCCATATGGCTTTAACAAAAGGTGAAGTTTCTTGGACTGATGACCGCGTAAAAGCTACTTTCGCAAACTGGAAAGAGTTAGTTGACGCAGGTTTCTTCATTGATAACCATGCTGCTTTATCGTGGCAGGAAGCTTTAGCGCCTATGGTTCAAGGTGATGCAGCAATGTATGTAATGGGTAACTTTGCTGTAGCACCACTTCGCGAAGCGGGATTAAGTGATGATCAGTTAGGATTTTTCCAATTTCCACAAATCAATCCTAATATTGATATGGCAGAAGAAGCTCCAACAGACACTATTCACATCCCAGCAAATGCAAAAAACAAAGTGGATGCAAAGAAGTTCTTGGCATTTTTAGGGCGTGCTGATGTTCAAACTAAAATAAATGCAACATTAGGACAACTTCCAATTAACAAGAATAGTTCTGTAAGTGATGACAAATTCTTGCAGGCTGGAATGTCAATGCTCTCAAGCACAACTGGCGGCATCGCGCAATTCTTTGACAGGGATGCACCTGCAGAAATGGCGCAAGCTGGAATGGAAGGTTTCCAAGAATTTATGGTTAAACCAGAACGTTTAGAAGCTATTCTAAAAAGATTAGAAAAAGTTCGTACTCGAGTTTATAAATAATACTGGTATCCAGCACGTACAAATGCGTGCTGGATATTTTGCATAGATGATTAATATGAATTCTTATTTCAAAAAAAATAAATTAAAGATTGCACCATGGCTATTTATGGCTCCTGGACTTTTGATGTTCATAACCTATGTCATTTGGCCAATTGCAGGATCCATAAATATAAGTTTTTATGACTGGGATGGTCTTGGTGAGAAAACATGGATTGGCATGGGTAATTATGTTGAACTATTTGATGATGAGGCTTTTTATAAATCACTTAAGAATAATTTTATTTGGTTAATATTATACATGTTAGCAGTTCCAATTGGATTGTTTATGGCACTATTTTTAAATCAATCTGTAAGAGGAATAAGAATTTACAAATCAATGTTCTTCTTTCCCTTCGTTATTTCGCAAGTTGTAGTTGGATTGGTGTTCTCTTGGTTTTATGACCCAAATTTTGGGTTATTAAATATAGTCATAGAGTTTTTTGGGGGTACTGGAATTGCTATATTAGCTGATGAGCGATACGTGACTTATGGCATTATCGCTGCTGGATTATGGCCACAAACAGCATATTGTATGATTTTATATTTAACAGGATTAAACGCTGTAGATTCTGAACAAATTGAAGCTGGTCGATTAGATAACGCTAAAGGTTGGAAAATGTTGTGGTATATTATTTTACCTCAACTAAAACCAGCAACTTTTATTGCGATAGTTGTCACAGTGATTGGTGCTTTGAGAAGTTTTGATATGGTTTCAATAATGACTGCGGGAGGTCCTTGGGGGTCAAGCCGAGTATTAGCTTATTACATGTATGAAAAGAGTTTTTCAGAATATGGATTTAGAATGGGGTATGGTGCAGCCATTGCGGTAATATTATTTCTTATAATGATGGTTTACATAACATTTTTCTTATTGAAGATGTATCGAGACGAGAAAGCAAATTAACTATGTTTCCAAAGCCGATTGAAAATACAAATATCCTTACTCAATCTGTTTACAAAACAGCATTACCAATAGTTTTAATTCTTTGGTTGTTGCCACTTATAGCAGTAGCATTGACCTCTGTTCGTTCAGGCGGAGACCTAATATCAGGAAATTATTGGGGATGGCCAACTTCATTTGACCTTTATGAAAATTATACATCTGTTTTTAAAAATACGCCACTTGCTCAATACATGTGGAATAGTTTCAGAGTGACTATTCCCACTGTATTTGGTGCTGTCGCTTTGTCATGTATGACTGGTTTTGCTTTGGCGGTTTATAATTTTAAAGGTAATATATTAATATTCTTTCTATTTATTGCAGGAAACTTTGTACCCTTTCAGATATTGATGGTACCTGTACGTGATTTGTCTGTTCAAATGGGTGTCTATAACTCAGTTTGGGCTTTGATATTGTTTCACATTGCCTTTCAAGCAGGGTTTTGCACTTTATTTATGCGAAATTTTATAAAAGCATTACCGCGTGAACTTATTGAAGCCGCACGTGTTGAAGGTGTCAATGAATTTCAAATATTCTGGTATATAGTAATTCCACTTATGAAACCTGCTATTGCTGCGCTGTCTGTATTGATATTTACATTTATTTGGAATGATTACTTTTGGGCAACAGTTCTTACTCAGGGAGTTGATTCACAGCCTGTAACAGCTGGATTATACTCTTTGAATGGCCAATGGATTTCACAATGGCATTTAGTGTCAGCAGGATCAATTGTTGCCGCTCTCCCTCCAGTGCTAATGTTTTTCACAATGCAAAAACATTTTATTGCCGGTTTGACATTAGGTGCAGTAAAATGAACGCTTGGCGTTTAGATACTCAAGAACAAACAGTTATAATATCAAGTAATGGTGGTATCCCATTCATTGCTTATTGGGATGTTAAATTAACTTCCAAAGAAGACCTAGCACAATTATTAGATTCGTTTCCTCAGGATTTTAGCGGAGGAGTAATGGATAAAGCTGAATATATAAATTTTTGTCCAACTTCTGGGGATGGGTTTTTAGGTCAACCAGGCATAATTTTACATGATGAGAATGGAATAGACATACTTCCCAACTTTAAATTTATAGATGCTAAAAAAGAAGGTGGAATGGTATTTGAAAGTAGGGATGAATATAATGGATTATCTATTTTTCATAAAATAAGTATCCATGGGGAAGTTTTTAAGTTTCAAACAACTTTACAAAGTAAAAAACCAATAAATGTTGGGTGGTTATCTGCACCAATTATTCCAGATTTTTGTTCGAGTGAGGAGTTTGTTCAGGTTTCAGGTAATTGGACTAATGAGTTTTGTTTTGACAGATTAACCTGGAGGCCTGGTGTTGTAGTTAAAGAAAGTCGTTCTGGAAGAACCAGTCATGAAAATTTTCCTGGGTTAATTCTGTTGAATAAAAACACAACAAATTCTGATGGATCTGCGGTTGGTTTTCATTATGGCTGGTCTGGTGGGCATCGGATGCAGATTGAGGAATTATCTACTGGCCAAAGGCAGATTCAATTTGGGCATTCACAATCCTTTAAGAATGCGCTTACGCAAAAAATATCAACGGCGCCAATGTTTGTTTCAAAGTCTTCAAAAGGTCTTAATGGAATTGCTCAATCATTTCAGTCTTTCGTAAGAAAAGAAATTCTTCCATCTACTTTAGAAAAATTACCAAGGCCTGTTCATTATAATTGTTGGGAAGCTATCTACTTTAAACATTCATTAAAAGATTTAAAAGAAATTGCAAAATTGGCTGTAACTTTAGGAGCTGAAAGGTTTGTTCTGGATGATGGTTGGTTTGGGCTCCGAGATGATGACACGTCAAGTCTTGGAGATTGGGAGATCGATAAAAGAAAATACCCAGAAGGGCTAGCGCCATTAATAGAGTATGTTAATCAAATTGGAATGGAATTTGGAATTTGGTTTGAACCAGAAATGGTGAGTCCAAATAGTAAGTTATTTAAGAATAATCCTGATTGGATACTTGGAAAAAAAAATCAAACATTAGGGCGTAATCAATTAGTTTTAGATTTGAATATTAAGGAAGTACAAAGTTATTTATTCGAGAAAATAAGTAAAATATTATTTGAAAATAAGATATCTTACATAAAATGGGATCATAATAGAGTTTTACCTTTTCCTGATCATAATCAAGCAAATGGTTTTTATCGTCTTTTAGATAAATTACGCACAGCTTTTCCAAATGTTGAATTTGAAAGCTGTTCATCTGGTGGCGGAAGAATAGATTATGGTGTTTTGAGCACTACCCACAGGGTTTGGTTATCTGATAGTAATGATGCAATGGTAAGATTTAAAATGCAAAATAATGCAAGCGTCTGGTTGCCATCGGAAGTTGTAGGGTCACATGTTGGGCCAAGAAAATGTCATACTTCAGGTCGTATTTTTGACATTTCGCTTAGAGCTTGGGTGGCTGCAAGTAGGCATATGGGTTTTGAAATGGATCCACGAGAGCTTACTGATGAAGAAGTGAAAATACTAAGAACTGTTACTAATTGGTATAAAGAAAACCGCTATTGGATGCATAAAGCTATTTTCCATAGATTAGACTTGAGTGATAAATCTCAAATTGGTGAAATTCAGGTATCAATTGATAATGAAAAATTTGTCTCATTTGTGGTGCAAATGGAACAATCTGTTTACAGTTCACCTAAGCCAGTTATGTTAACGGGCTTAGATGCAAACTCTATTTATAAAATAAATTTAATTACACCTGATAATGCGGCGCAAGTTTCAAGAGGTAGAATAGCGTTAAGAGACAAAGAGTTATTGCTTTCAGGCCAATTCTTGATGTCGCGGGGAGTAAATTTACCTTGTGCTTTCCCCGGATCTATTTGGGTAATTGAAGGACATAAAATATGACTAATCCAAAACTTGGTACATGTTATTATCCTGAGCATTGGCCACGGGAAATGTGGGAAAAAGACGCTTTGCGCATGGTTGAATTAGGATTATCTTGGGTTCGAATAGGTGAGTTCTGTTGGAGTCGAATTGAACCCCAGGAAGGTTCATTTGACTTTGAATGGTTGGATGCTGTTGTAGAGGTTTTGCGTAGGCATAATTTAGACATAATAATGGGAACACCAACTGCTACACCTCCAAGATGGGTGCTGGATAAATATCCTGATATGCTTGCAGTTGATAAAATGGGAAATGAGCGGAAATTTGGATCGCGTCGACATTATTGTTTTAGCCATTTGGGATACAGGAAAGAGGCTGCTCGGATTACTCGTGAAATCGCAAATAGATATGGTTCAACAGTACAGGCCTGGCAAACAGATAATGAGTATGGGTGCCATGATACCACATTATCATATAGTATGGCTGCCTTAATTGGTTTTAGAGATTGGTTGGCGCAAAAATATCAATCACCTAATGCATTAAACAAAGCATGGGGAAATGTATTCTGGTCTATGGAAATAAATGAATTTTCAGACATTGAATTACCTAATTTAACTGTTACTGAAGCAAATCCATCTCATGTGATGGATTTTAGACGTTATTCATCTGATCAAGTTGTTGCTTTTAATAGTATTCAAGTAAATATTTTGCGGGAATTTACTTCGAAACCATTAATACACAATTATATGGGAAGAATTACTGCATTTGACCATTATGATGTTGGTGCAGATCTAGATATTGCCAGTTGGGATAGTTATCCGCTTGGTTTTTTAGAAATGGTGTCTGATGCTGATGAAAGTTTTAAAGCAAAATATGCTTATCAAGGAGACCCTGACTTTCAATCATTTCACCATGATTTATATAGGGCTGTGGGGCGTGATCGTTGGTGGGTTATGGAGCAACAGCCAGGTCCAGTTAATTGGGCTTCATACAATCCTGCGCCATTAAAAGGGATGGTACGCTTGTGGTCGTGGGAAGCAATTGCTCATGGAGCTGAGACTGTATGTTATTTTAGGTGGCGCCAAGCACCATTTGCGCAAGAACAAATGCATGCTGGCTTATTACGTGTAGATGATGAGCCAGCTCCAGCTTGGGAAGAAATTGTAGAACTTAATGATGAAATAAATGCAATAACTACGATTGAGCAGCTCACATCAGATGTTGCATTAATATTCGACTATCCATCTCAATGGGCTTGGGAAATTCAACCGCAAGCTTTAAATTTTGATTATTTTCATGAAGTTTTTGATACGTATAGTTGCTTGAAAAAGCTTGGTATAAATGTTGATATTTGTTCTAGTGATGACAAAAAACTTAATGATTATAAAATTGTTTTTGCACCAAGTTTATTTTTAACTAACAATATAATTGAAAATTGCTCTGCACATTTAGTCTTAGGGCCAAGATTTAATTCAAAGACTAAAGATTTCCAAATTCCTAATCCATTACCGCCGAATGTTTCAGGGTTGAATGTGGTTGTGGAGCGTGTGGAAACAATACGACAGAATATGTCGAGACGTTTAAAGAAACCAGGATCAGTTATCAGGTGGATAGAAGATATTTCTCATGATGCATCAGTTATTGAAGAAACTGAATGTGGAGATCCAATAGTGTTGCAGCAAAATAATAAAACTTATTTAGCTGGTTGTTTAGATCAAGAAGCAAAAAAAAGATTATTTAAGAAATTATTGAAAGATCAAAACATTGAATTTTTGGAAATGCCTGAAGGCGTAAGGCAGAGAACAACTAAAAACCATAGATTTATTTGGAATTATAGTAATGAAAGCCAAAATATTGATGAAATAATGTTGGCTCCCGCAGATGTAAAAATTATTGATATATAATTAACTTTATTTAATTTAATGGGTTAACAATATCTGTTACACCAAAAGTAAGTATTTTTTAGTATAGAATATAAATGGAAATTTAATATGAAAGTTCTTGTTACGGGAGGTGCTGGATATATAGGTAGCCATACTTGTGTTGGGCTTCTAGAGGCGGGCCATGAGGTCTTTGTCATTGATAATCTCTCCAATGGACATGAGGAAGCAATTAAACGTATTCGAGATATTACCAACTGTGATTTAGGTTTTATGAATGCAGACATTAGTGACGCCAATTCATTAAATAAAATTTTTAATGAATTCAAACCTGAAGCTGTTGTACATTTCGCAGGGCTTAAGGCTGTAGGAGAAAGTGTAGTTGAGCCATTAAAGTATTATAGTGTAAACGTTGGTGGATCTATTAATTTATTAGAGGCAATGGATCGTGCAGGTTGCTTAAATATTGTTTTTTCATCATCGGCTACAGTTTATGGTATTCCTGAATATCTACCTTACGATGAAAAACATCCTACTTGTCCAGTAAATCCATATGGTCAAACAAAATTAATTATTGAAAAATTAATACAAGATTGGGTTTCTGTGGATATAAACCGAAGAGGAACATCGCTTAGGTATTTTAATCCTGTGGGCGCCCATCCTTCAGGCAAAATTGGTGAGGACCCTCAGGGGAAACCAAATAATCTGATGCCTTTTATTTCACAAGTAGCATCTGGAAGGCTTGATTGCTTGGAAATATTTGGAAACGATTATGAAACTAAAGACGGTACTGGTTCACGTGATTACATTCATGTGCTCGATTTAGCTAATGCTCACATTAAAACTCTGTATTGCCAATCAAATCTAAATCAATTTGAAATTTTAAATATAGGTAACGGTAAAGGAATTACAGTTTTCGAATTAATAAAAAGCTTTCAGCGTATAACTGGAGTTACAATTAATTACAAATTATCTCCAAGACGTGATGGAGATTTGCCAGTGTTTTGGGCTAACTCTTCTGAGGCAATCGAAAAATTAACTTGGCAACCTGAGTTTGATATTGACCAAATGTGTTTAGATACCTGGAATTGGCAAAAAAATAATCCAAATGGCTATACTGAAAAAAATTAATTTTTTCATGGATAAATTATTGAATAATATGATTAATTTTGAGTATTAATGACTTCGGTTTTCCATTCTTTACAGCTATTTTTAAGTTTTTCTGAAAGGGGTTTGTCTGTGATTATGATATTTGTATCTGAGAG
>Ga0209532_1002449_pt1 | contig 13129 bp, 7 predicted proteins | sample COG_02_FD_184746 | JGI IMG/M metagenome (GOLD analysis project Ga0209532, IMG submission 184746) | Pelagic Microbial community sample from North Sea - COGITO 998_met_02 (SPAdes) (version 2) | ecosystem: Environmental > Aquatic > Marine > Neritic zone/Coastal water | place: Helgoland, sampling... | reverse complement strand
TTTCAAAGATATTTAATTTTATATCTTTACCACGCATCAGGAACGTAAATTTACGTACCAACCGACTTACTCGAAGCACGGTGGTTTAGCATGCGGGAATTCTCCAAAATAAACGAGCAACCCACATTCTTTCTTGTTGTAAGTTATTAAATAATTAATTATTAAAACAAGCACAATGGACAACAAGACTTTTTTAAAAGAAATGGCAAAACACGCCCAGAGAAACACATCAAGTACAAAAAGAGAAGCATCAAATCAAAAGAAAGTTCAAGTTAAATTTAGTAAAGAAGCCTCTATATTTGATCAAATAGATGTTGAGAGCTTAGCGCTATTTCGTGAAATGATGGCCGATCGGTATCGATTTTTGGATGATGATGTGGAGGAGTAGTTGTTGCAAATAATAAACAAAATTTAATTTATAATTTCCATACTTTTTTAGTAGGTCAAAAAACATTACCTCAAAATCGTTTTTGTTCACCCTCCCAAACCCTCTAGTTGAGTAGCGGTTCATTAATTCTGAGGCAAATTTGGCTTTGTTGGTAATGTTCATTGTTCATTTTTTAGGGGGGGTAAAGTTCCGTGTATAGTAACGTAGCATCCCGTAGTGAGCTATACACTATACACATTGTTTTATGCCGTATTTATTTTATTAATTAAAAAATCCACTTTTTGGTTCATTATAGGTTCCAATCAAACATGATCTATCTAATAATCTATTAAACTCTTCACAACTTGTCTCTGGTACAATAGCACAATTATGACATGCCGCCCCATTCAGAGAGTCAGGACCTTGGCCAGTTGTACTACCTACATCCATACATACAGGATCTGCAGAGCACCATCGAGAATCTTCAATTATTTCTTTCACAAGTTTGTAAAAATTAGCTTCTCTTCCTTGTCTAACAAGCCCTCCCATAGATCCCTCAGAATCGCCAGAAGAAGTATAAATTAATACTCCATTCATTCTATTATCCTCAGAGCTAGAATAGTATAACCTTTCCCTAAGTGACGAAGAACCGTACCCACAGTTATAACAAAGACGATTTATTAATAAATGAGCAAATGTATGCAGTAGAATGAATGCAGGGCTTATGTCTCTCGGCTCATATTCTCCCAATCTATCTGCCTGCTCTTGGTGATATCTAGCTATGAGCTCGTTGATATTTCCTTTAGCTGTGGGTAGCCATTCATCAATTTTTTGATCGTTAAACTTGATAAAGATTCCTTCCCCATATACAACATGAGCAGGCAACCAATCTTTGTCATTGATACTTAAATCGTTAATTCGATCTCTTAGTGATCTTCCATCTTCTGAATTAAGTCGTGAAAAACCAGAAAACACTCTTGTCTCTCTAAGCTTTTCAATCAAGACTACGTGCTCAAAGAATTCAGCCAGAAAACTACCTTCTTCAGAATGTGTAAACTGTTTTACAACCGCTTTAAAATCAGAATTTTCACTATCCCTACCAACGTTTAGATATTGATACTCTTGAATCCGAATATCAAAATCTGAATTAATCTCCAATTCAGCAATACCTTCATCTGACTCAATGAAATCTATTACATGCTTTACGAGGTCTTCTATCTGTAAGTGTCCTGACCTTACTTCAGGTTGATTTTCTAAAAACAATTTTAATGCCCTACCATCATTATCTAATTCGTAGAAGGACCTCATTGCGGACTCTTCTCGTTCTATTATCTTTTGGACTAATTCTGGAGTAGTGTCTCCCGTTTGAGGTAAATAAAGAGCCGACTTAATATGTGCATAATGAACATTCGAACCACCTTTAATTAAAACTCTAAGGGAGTTGTCACATGACTGAGGTTGACTAATTCCTACAGGACCAAGCCAAGGTCGATGTCCGGAGCATGTTCCATTTCCAATGTTATCCAATGCGCCTTCATTCATAATACCTGCCAGACTTCTTCTTGCACCGCACGAACACTCAATTACAACACTCGATAAATCACCGGAACCTTTCCCTGCAGAATACTTTAGAATATGTTCTTGATCATCATCAATTCCGTCAGGGTGAACCCAATCCATAAATGGAACATCTTGGATATGACCCTGAGGACAAACAGCCACAAATCTTACCGGAATTAATCTTCCTCGACAATCACCAGAGGAGCATCTGGGGTTTTCCTGTCTATTCAATTCAATTTGCCTCATTACCCCACACCTGATACAATAGTGCCACTGCGGAAATCTTACCCCAGGTATGGTTAACCTGCTATTTTGACGACTACTTTCTCTGTATGGAAATGGTTTTCTGAACTTACTCACACCCAACAGTTTCTCTAACCTAGGTTCTCTAATTTCAAATTCAGATAGGTCGATATGATCAATCCCAGCATTTTGTATTCTATGATTAATCATGTCATCCCAAGCATCAAGACCGCATACCATGAGTGTCTCATCATTGGGAAAATTCACCAGTTGTCCTATTCCAAATGGTGACAATAACTGTCCTAGTCTAATGTTTCTATTCATATCATCCTAAATTCATAATACCTATTCTACCCTCTTCATCTACGCCTCTCATTGAAGTTTGAGAAGGAAGAGATAAACCTCCACTCCTTATATCTTCAGTCACTTCACTACCTCGTGAGTACATCAGTGGTACCCAATGCTGGTTTAATATTCCGCGGTTTCCAGCATCTCCATATTCTTGGAAACCATTTCTCCAAAAAGCCACTCTTCTGTCAAAAAGTGCCATGGTATTTTCCAATTCACTTGGATCTACTATACCACATCGATATTCTATAACACTTCTAACCCAATCAATTAAGCTATTGAATTCACGCTCATTATTACTTATATCAGGGCTTCGTGTAAAATGTCCTTCACTGAAATTCCTAATAAGTCCAATTATTACGGAATGTAGCGCTCTTTCCCTTGCACTAATTGAAAACGGCGTTACGGAAGTTGGCTCAACGTAAGAATATATTTTGTTATGGAATGATTGAAAATGTTCGTATTGAGATTTATCTCTTGGTTTGGAAGGACTATAAAGCATAATCACCAATCCTGGGCCACTTGCATCTCGACCAACTCTAGAACTAGCCTGAATATACTCTGCTGTTGTTTTTGGCTGTCCATGAATCAGCATTAGTCCTAACCTAGAGACATCAACACCGGTTGCAATCATATTAGTTGCAATACATACGTCTAGTGCTGAGAAATTCTCACCATTATAGCTTTTTTCCAGTTCTTTTAATGAATCAGGAATCTCAGAGCTTGCTATCCTACTTGTAAGCTCCTTTAGTAAGCTTAGTCTTCTTCGCTCAGTATAAGGGATCAGCTTTCGATTCTGTAGAGTTGTCAGGTACTCCCTAATATCTGCGTAAACCAATGATGCCGCCATACCAAGTTCACGAATCGAATTAAAAAAGCCTAAAAGCGTCCAATAGTAATCTTTTACTTTTGGCGGATAGTTTGCGGTTTTCGTTGATTGTAAAATGGAGGAATAAAGACGAACAACTGATGTCTGTCCAGATCTGTATCCAGGGGCCAAAATTCCTATATATTTTCTTCCTGGATTATCTATAGAAGGCTCTTTTTCCTCAGAGAACCATGTATCTCCGAACTTAATTCCTTGTGGAGGAAAAATGTTAAGGTTTTCACTAGCATAAAGCGCCTTGACCTGTTCAGAGGCCCTACTAATTGTCGCCGAAGAGGCTACTATTTTTGGAGGAACGAACTCATCAGCGTTAAACGGGTATTTCCGTCTGTTGTAATCATTACACAACGTTAAAATTAGACTTTCGTAGAGACCAACTATAGTACCAAGTGGCCCAGAAATTAGATGTAACTCATCTTGAATGATTAGTTCTGGAGGCGAAATTCTTTGCTTTGTCCCATTTAGCCTGAATCCGAACAGTTTTCCAGCATCTAAATCCTGAGAAGACCTGCCGGGCTGCCATGGAATCATAGCAAACTTATCTACCGTACCCAGAACAAGGGTTGGACAAAATTCAAATATATCCTCATCAACAACATACAATGGGAGTTCTGTATTATAAAATTCACAAGATGAATTCTCACAAGAAAAATAGGTTCGAGCTGTAGCAATACTTCCATCAGTTTGAACAATACCTGTCACCTTTTTTTGTCGAGTTGGCAAATCAACTTTCCCAATGGCTGAACCACAACATGGACATTTCATTACAATTAAATTGTATTCTGCCGATTGCGAGTTTCTCCCGGTCAATTCACGAAAATTTTGGTTAGCCTTTTCTCTTTTGTTAGGAGTGTTTGCGCTACCTACCCATAAACCTATAGATATTCGATCAGGACCCAGCTCCAACATATTATCTTCCTCTTGACGAATAAGTTCACATGCACAGATTAATGAGGATGCTCTCTCATATTGCTGAGTTGTAAGAAGTCTAAGAGTATAACGCATAAGAATTGAAGTTCCGGAGACATGATCAAAATCCATATCCTCTTTTGCTCTTATTCTCCTAGCGAATATTGAAAATCCTGCGAGTCCTAAATACGCTTCTGTTTTTCCACCTCCAGTTGGAAACCAAATTAAATCTACAATCCCCCGTTCATCTGAATTCTTGTCCCAAACAGAAATAATATTCATCAAGACAAAAGCTATCTGGAATGGTCGCCATTTCCCATTGTACCTACCCTCATGAAACTCCTCAAGTGAACCATGTTCATGAACTCCTTCGGTTATTGGTTCTAGATCAAACTGTGCGTTATCACCATTACCATTCCGAACCCAATTTCTTCTGGGAGTCTTGGATCTCTGTTGCTGCCAGATCATGGCTCTATTCATCCACCTGAAACACCTGACCAAGTCTGAATCAATATTACTACTTGTAAGCAATTCAACACCTTGTTTTATTCGGTCTAAATTGGATTTGCATTTTGTGATATTCCTTGTAGCAGCTCCATGAAATTTTTGATCCAGGTTGGAAAGGGCTTTCTGTAGGCTGTCTATCCATGATTCGTACTCAAGTACTAATTGGTTCAGGCTATCCTTTGCATTAACCCAATTACCTTGATCAGATAATTCAAACATACTTAAAGTTACATGTTGCGTTGGAGAAACCTGTGGCAACTCATAAATGGGAATCACAGATGTTGTTAGACGATTTATTGGGTCAGAAGATTCATCCCATTGAACAGAACAACCATGACCAATGGCATAAGTTTTCTTTTCTCTATATAGCAACAATAGTTCCTCCTCTTCCTCTGTATCATTAGCAGAACCTCTCTCGTCATATGGAAGTATTTTGTCTCCTACAGCATCTTTTAAGCTAATTTCATTTTGGAAGAGGATGAATCGATCTGTGTCAAATTGATTCGATGTTGCAGAAAGTTGATTTATAATAGTAAATGTTAATATACACTCTCCCTTTTCCATATTCTCTGGACGTGACCGATTATACACTTTCAACACAAGCCAACTGCGCTGATCATCCCACGGAGTGGATGCTAATACTGATTCATGAACTAATCCCCTCGATGCACCAATAACAGGCAATCTCAAAACGACGTCGTTAATTTCTAAAGGTCTTCTAGTCCAGTTTCTTCTTAAGATGATATCCCCAGCACGGTTAGTCTTATCTACATATTGGATACCATCGACTCGTTTCTCTGCAATACCATTTTCTGACCTATCATACCAAGCAGACTTTACACTAACCGTTATATCTCCTTCAACTAATTTCATTTTACAAGTAAACCCCATCGCAGAAGGCAGGTATTCATTAGCGAGGCCAATCGACTCATCTGAGTCTCCGTCCTCAGAGAGGCTTCCTCTCGAAGAGCGGATTGTCTCGTCGTACTGAGTTTCAATGTCAATTTCATCCTCGTTACCCACATCATTTTCCTCATCTATTTCTGTAATGTTTGTTGCTTGAGGGTATAACATTCCAGCACCATACCTTAGCTTTGGAGAACCATGTACCCGCTCTAAAAGGATTTCTTCTCCACTTTCCGAATCAACATATGCTGGATGAGGATCTGGACCGCATACTTCTTTAATTATGTCTTCTACTATTTGATCTCGAATCATCATATTTGGTTTATTCTCATGGCTAATAATTGGTTGTAGGAATTCTCTAAACCTTTATCTAAGACTATATAGAACTTAAGCTTAGCTCTGCTTATAGCAATATATAATAGACTTATTGAATGGTCCGACTCCAACTCTTCAAATTCAGTTGCTATAACGAAGGAATTCTGAAGCCCTTTATATGAGTGTATAGTGGAAAAAACTAGTCCTTTTTCTACCCATTTCTTTATCTCATCATTATGCAATAGTTTACTGTAGTTAGAGCTTTTACATGATAATAAAGAAATTTTCGATTCCGGTATTCCTTTAGACATTAGATCAGAGATGACTTCCACTACTTTTTCAACTTGTCGTGATTTTACCGGAAAATAATGTTCTACCTTTTCACCATCGACCATTCCCTCAGGACTTAATTGTCTATCACAACCTGTGGTTGTATGGTTATAGAAAACTATTTTCTTACTATTCCTACAATTCGTTTTGAGTGGAGGTACTCTTACGAATGAAGACTTCGCTGAAAGAATATTTAAAACTTTATTTGGATCGTTTTGATAGATTAACTGATTACAAAAATCTCCAAATAACACCCACTTACCATTGGACAAACCTCCTTTCAACATCGAATCAAAGACATCTAAATACGATTCTGTCATTAAGTCTTGAGACTCGTCAATTATCAAAAGATCGTACCTATCTTCCTCATGAATATCCTCAAGTACAAATAGTGATTCTAAAGGTAGGTCCATTTCATAAAACTGTTGAGGGTCAATTTCTGGAGGCACCTTACCAGTTAGAGAAATCATATAACTATGTAAATTGCCAACGAACGAGTTAGTCTCGTTTAAATCTATGACTGCTGACAATTCAGAATTCAGCTTATTCCCTAATTTCTTATTGTAACAAATGAGTCCAACTCGTAATCCTGCAGCAACATTTCTTTGAAACCACTCAGTAGCCATTATGGTTTTCCCAGTCCCTGCACCGCCTTGTATTAAAGCTCTGTCATTATATTCCATAAATGATAAAGTCTCGAATTGTTCTTCTGTAAAATGATCTATTAGATTTTCTTCATCCAGTATTTGATTTAGAGTTGTATAACTATAACTAAAGTCACCTCTTAGCAATTTGAAAATTTCTTGGCAATCTTTTTGTGAGGGTCTGGAATCATTTACCTCATACCATCGTTTTCCTGAGTATTTATTATGAAATCCTTTAGACAACTCTTTAATATAATGACTCGCAGGAGCCCTAAAACTAGGTCTAGTGAATAGCTGCCATGGCTCAGCTTCTGAACCATAGTCATAAAATTCTTCCAGACTTGTGAACATAACCCCCCAACCGAATAATAGCTTACTAATTTTCTCTTTGAGTTTAGAATTGTTAACAGCAACCTTCAATAAATATGATCTCAACGAATGCATTGTATCACTAACTTGTCTGAACGGACCAATCGTAGAGGTATTTACTTTTCCATATCGGTTTTCAAACTTCCAAATGCCTCCATCTCTACTAACTTGGCCATGTTTCACCTCCAAGGCAAAAATTCCAAGCCCAGGTGCTAATACCAAAAAGTCTAATTCTCCGGATACGCGAGTTAAATGCTTGGATACAAACAATGAATGCAGAATTATAAAATCACGAGAATTAATATCACTTTTAAAGTGGCGATAAATACGCTTTTCACCTTGTGAATCGGCACTATCTATGTTATCTGGTACAATCATTTATTTCAAAAATTTCATTGTTGAGTGGTATTCGATTTTTAAATCTGATCTTTTTTCTATTCCTACGATTTCATTTTTCTTACCTCTAACTTTGATGCCTTGAACTTCGATAGTAAAACTGTCTTCTAACGAGGTATGAGAATTGCCAATCATTTCTGCGACCTTGTTTTCTATGGCTCGGTCAAGTCTGTTTTTGGCCTTTAAAATCAATTTTCTAGCGCTAAGAATAGAATTGGCTCTTTGACTTAGCTCTTCCTTTGGGTACTTTAATGCCAATACCATCATAAGATTGTTATAATCTGGAGCAAGCATCATTTCATCATGAAGCCATCTTAGTACATTATAGTTTTCAGCACTTCCACCTAGTTCCATTCGCTGATTTATGGTATCTAATCGAGAAACTAACTCGGACACATTATCATATTGGTCTCCGTAATCTTTCAGTATTTTCCTCCATAAATTTAGTTTCTCGAGATGCGTTAACATTGTCTTGGATCCTTCTAAATACTTTGTAATAGATTTTCTTGAAACGTTAACAATGATAGCAAGGTCTCCAACGGCTAAGTTATCAATTTTACATGAACGTGATTCCACAGCCCCTGTGATTGATTCTTTAACAGTTAGAATTCTCCAACCGTGAGGAAAGAAAACATAACTACCATTTTCAAAGTGTAGTACACTTGAGCTCAGCAAATATTGACCCGCAGACTGACTAGAATCCGAAGAGCCTGTATATCCTGCGTATCTAAGCTCATTCAACATTTGCTCAAATTCTTCGAAGCCAACCGTCGATTCTTCTTCAATAGCTTCATCTTCGATAGATTCTTGAGTGAAGGTAATTGCCTCGTTCAATAAATCATTTAATTCCCCCTCATTACCGATCATGTAATGATTCAGTTCATCTAAGCAATCAGGGAAGCGTTCAAGAAAGTATCCCGACGAAATCTTACGTCTTAAAAAATTTATAGTAACATTAGCTTCACACTGATTCAGAACGAATTCAACGGATGGGATAAGTTTCTTAAAAACACTTTGATCGATAAATTTAAAGGAATACTCTCTATACGGATATCCTATGAACACAATTTTATCAGACTCAGAACAAACATCGTTATGGTGCAAAGAATCATGATCTTCAAATTCTATTGGTATTAAGAAATTTGTATTACCTACACTGATATCTTGAAATAACAAATCATCTGTATTCTCAAAGTATTCCTTTGGCTGATCACCAGAAAGGATATAAGACTTTAATTTGTTTAACGATTCACTTATAGATTCTTTAACTTCTTCGTTTAATCCAGAACTAGAAGACTCAAAACATTGGTTAAATACTTCTAGAGAATTTATTAATTTAATAGAATCTGGCCTATCTATTGAGTTCTTTATAGAATATAAAAGCGGACGTAATATTTGGTAGTAAGCTTTCTGCAACAACTCATGATCTCCTAGCAAAGACAAAAAACTTCTAGACTCTATGGAGTTGAAGACTTGATCAAATTCATTGAGCGGTAATTTTTTAATCTCAATTCTCTGATCCACGAAACGACAGAAGGAATTGTTATTCAAATGATCAATGTACTTTACGCCATTGTCAAGTTCAAGCTCTAAACTGGTAATCTTATTCTTGTCCCAATTGAACCTATACAAATCTTTAAATGACTCGTTTTCAAATATTTTGGTGTAAATATCTAAATCCTTAAATTCACTAATGACTCTGTCACTGATGACATAAACAGGTATTTTATGACCTAACAAATAATTAACTGTATTAGGATTCTCTTGGAAGAGCTTAAGATCATTAACAAAAACTGCAGAGACATTATTAATTAGGTCATCTTCGATTCCGGGATGATACTTATACAGGTTTTGAAGTCTATTTGAAATTGAATGATATTTTGATTCCAATGATAATCGGCCATAAAGGGATTCATAGGAATCAACAAAACGCTTTGTTTTGAGAGAGGTATCCAATAAATCCAAGCAGGAATTAACAGCCAATTGCAAATCAAAATCTTCAGCAGAAAAACTTGCTAAACTTTGTTTAACTGCTTTACAGAAGAATTCAGTATTCTTCTCTGATCCAGAATCAACACTTCCCGAAAAGCATTCAAAATCAGGAGAGATTAATAGATTCCTATCCAATAAAATAGTTTCAGATAAAGGCTCATCATAAACCAATGTTTCCTTCAGCTGTCTTCTAAAGTGACCGGCTTTACCTCTTCCTGAGATCAGAACAACTTTAGATGTTAAAGCTCCAAAGTTTGGATTCATATCTAAACTCAAAATTTGGGTTAGGGCCTTGCTCTTTCCTAAGAATTCTTTTTTCTTTTTCCTGTATTGAGCATACTTGTTCACCATTTTCTTTCTTGCCAAATTGATGAATTGTACATTTTGCATCGAAGTATGAGCCTCAACGCCATCAGAGAAACTCATCACCAGTTTGTTAGAAGAAGTGTCTATTTTCTTTAAAACAGCGATAGTTGAGAAAATATCGATCTTATCTCCGGATTTAAGATTCAATTCTTTTATTCTGTTTTCACTTTGGTATATGTAATTATTGAAGAACTCATTAACCAAATATTGAACGGCCATCCAAAGGACCGAACTTTCTTTACTCGGATATGTTATAATTATAGGCAGTATTTCCTTTGTATTCTGAACCTCAACTGAATAGTCTAAAGCAATAGCTGTTGAAGCCTGAATTACAGGACTAAATTCACGCTTCCCCAGGTTGAGGTAGAATCGATTCTTGGCGTTATTTAGGTAATTTTTCAATGAATTAACTTTTTTATAATTTGAGCGATCTGATATGCTAAAAAAGGTGGTACTGCGTTCCCAACTTGATGGTATTGAGCAGTCCTAGGACCACAGAATAGATAGTTGTCAGGAAATGTTTGAATTCTTGCTGCTTCTCGAACAGTCAAGCTTCTGCACTGTTCGGAATCATAATGAATGAAGTAGTGGCCATCTTTGGATATGTGAGAAGTAATAGTTGTAGCTGGCTTGTTAGGTAGCTGCACTCTGAATCTATCCGCAAATTTACCTGTAACAGCACTCTTGTGGTCTGGTAAAAGTTCTTCACTGTGATCAGTATATTCATGAAGTCTAGGAAAACGCTTGTACTTTTCTGCATACAAACTTGAGAACATATACCTCATGAGGTCTTGTGTTAAATGTTTTCTTGATACATGATTACAAACTCCATTAAGAAGTGGATCAGCATACCAATCGTGAAGTGGGTTGTTTTTTGATGGAGTTTTATACGCAATGTACTCTGATCCAATATTTAATGATTTCTTAAATCTTTTACTTTGATTACTCTTAAACCCATTCCAAGACAACACCTTTTTTCTGTAACCCTCAGTAAGGGTATTCCATGAGTCAAAATTGTCTTCAACCTTTTTGTATATCCTTTTCTTTTTACCAGCACTTGTGAACGACTCAACGAATGTTCTATTTAAGCCACTACGTATTTTAGGTAAATCCCCAATAATTGATTCCAAATCAATCATTGAACCATTACTTTTCAGTACATCAGGTTTTATATTGACATCCTCTCTTATTCCTAATAGTATTACTCTATGTCTTTTCTGAGGAATGCCAAACTCTTCAGATTTGATTAAAAAATCTAAGTCCTTACTATACACTGGACGGCCATTATTATCGTATGATTCTGGCTCTGTAGATAATGAATAAACTTTATACTCTGGAGAGTCAAATTCCGAAAAAAGTTTAGATGGGTTACTAAGGTCTCTCTTTATCCAATTGAATATACTCTGTCTTTCTACTTTAGCAGATAATAACCCCTTAACGTTTTCCATTACAAATACTCTAGGGTGAAACTTTGCAATAATTCTTAAATATTGACGATATAAATAGACTCTATGATCTTTCTTGTCAATTCCTCCAACACGAGATCTGCCTGCCAGTGAATATGCTTGACAAGGAGGTCCGCCTATCAAGAGCCAGTCTTTCTCCTTCCCAATTACTTTTTCAATTCTATTATCGATTAGCGATTCTGGGTACTTATCCGATCCTAATTCTGCATTCCAAGCTTCATTTGATGCAACCTTAAATTGTTTTGGATACAATCTATACAATTCTTTCAGTTTCTTGTCACTTTCACCTAAATCAGTCTCCATTAATACATCGTAATATTGTTTAGGTAATTTATTTATAGGAAACTGGCGGGTAAAGCTTCTTAATTGAAGTGTCTTGTGAGTATTGATATCTTTCTCAATGGATAGCTTGATATCAAATAATCTTGAACCATTGTGTAATACAGAAGAAAAACCTTCACTTAAACCTCCCGGACCTGCAAAAAGGTCTATAACCGGTATTTTTTTAGATAAGTTGAGCTTGCTTTTTTCATTTTTCATTCACTTTATTATCTCTTTTATTTAGTGGTATATTACGAAATTATGTATTGTTAGTTGTTATATTGAAGTCATAAACTTACTAAATAATAACTGGTAAATAAAATCTGTGAGTATTAACTTAATTAAGCAAAAGCAAGTAATAAATTTTGTGTGGTGTTGCTCACTGTAATTATTCCATATTTTATAAATACTTAATCTCTGCTAACACAATGTGTTTTTATCTTCTAAAGTTCAAAAAATAACCACCGCTACACAATCCCTATAAATGGTGAAAATAACAACTCCCTGTTTTTTGTAGAACTATAATTTCTAGCCTATTACTCCTCTACAGACCAACTGTACACCAAAGAAGCATCGCCACTAAACTCTTTTTTTCTATCAATTTCATAAAGGTCTTCAAACTCAGGTCCAAACCGTTCAAAAGCACTTAAAAACCCAAAATCTCTATCTTTTAGCTTCAAAAGGATCTTCCCAATCATAGGAACCGCTTTTTTAGCCACCACCAGCCAAGGTAGGGTAGCGGTGCCTACCACATCGGTAACCATACCAAAAGCATCTCCTCCAATACCCTCTTCAATGTCTTTCAAAATTTCACCCAAATCTCTGGTGGCTTTTCGAGTATGCCGTAGATAGAGATGTACGTTTAACTCCCGATCTGCTGGAAGTGTTCTACTCAAGACAAATAAACCATTAGATCCAGCGTCGTCAGTGTCAAACTGAAACGAATTGTCATGTCTTCTAGACAATTTAAAAGGTTGGTGAGGTAAGGTTGTGATGATCATTTTATCTTCTTCTGTAGGATGGTCTGTAACCACTAAAAAGTAGAGTTTCCATCTTTTTTTTGGGCGATGAATTTGTACTTCATCAATTTCTAAACGTACACGAGTCATAGGGTTTAAATTTATTACTAGTGATAAAAGTGTGTCTTCACCTTCAACACCTGTTACAAATTTATAGTAAAGGGCAGTAGCGGTCAATCCCTAAA
>Ga0209532_1002432_pt1 | contig 13201 bp, 10 predicted proteins | sample COG_02_FD_184746 | JGI IMG/M metagenome (GOLD analysis project Ga0209532, IMG submission 184746) | Pelagic Microbial community sample from North Sea - COGITO 998_met_02 (SPAdes) (version 2) | ecosystem: Environmental > Aquatic > Marine > Neritic zone/Coastal water | place: Helgoland, sampling... | reverse complement strand
TTCTCGTTTGATTTGATGTGGGGAATTATGACCAAAATTCTGCCATAACCCTAATGAAATGACTGGTAGCCTTAATCCTGAATTACCACAACGGCGGTACACCATTTTATCATAACGATTTTGGCTTGGAGTATAATGCATCGGGTTGTTCCTATAACGAGAAAATGTATTTTCAATTATGTTACGAAAGTCAACCAAGCGGACGACGCATTCGCTGACACACTTTAATATTCTATTACTCGTTCAAAGTTAGAGGTAAATAACTGTTATTGGCCTTTAATCTCCTGACGCCCACGATAAGGAGCATCAGCACCAAGTTCCTGCTCTATTCGCAGTAAACGGTTGTACTTAGCCACTCGATCTGAGCGACATAGTGAACCCGTTTTAATTTGTCCTGCTGCAGTGGCTACAGCTAAGTCAGCAATAGTAGTATCTTCTGTTTCTCCGGAGCGATGGGAAACAATCACACTAAAACCGGCTTTTTGAGCCATACGAATTGCTGCCAAAGTTTCGGTAAGAGTGCCGATTTGATTAAACTTAATCAAAATAGAATTGCCAATACCTTGCTCAATGCCACGGCTCAATATTTTTGTATTAGTAACGAATAAATCGTCTCCTACTAGCTGAACGCGGTCACCACATTTTTGGGTAAGATCTAGCCAACCATCCCAATCACTTTCATCCATTCCGTCTTCAATCGAAATAATGGGGTGTTTACGCGTTAGGTCGGTTAGATAATCAGCGAAACCTGCCGCATTAAACGACTTACCTTCACCACTTAAATTGTATGTACCATTTTCATAGAATTCTGAAGCAGCACAATCCAAAGCCAAGGTCACATCCGTACCAAGTTCATAGCCGGCATACGCCACTGCTTCGGCAATAACATCCAGTGCAGCTTCGTTTGAAGGCAAGTTAGGAGCAAAACCACCTTCATCACCCACAGCGGTGCTTAAGCCCCTTTGGATGAGTACTTTTTTAAGAGAGTGGAAGATTTCTGCACCACAGCGCAACGCCTCTGCAAAATTAGGAGCATTGACTGGCTGCACCATAAATTCTTGAATATCCACGTTATTATCAGCGTGTTCGCCACCATTGATTATATTCATCATGGGCACAGGCATGCTGTATTGCCCTGCAGTGCCATTAAGCTCTGCAATATGAGCATATAGAGGTATGCCCTTGTATAAAGCTGCGGCTTTGGCTGCGGCAAGGGAGACTGCAAGAATAGCGTTGGCACCAAGAACTTCTTTGTTTTCCGTGCCGTCCAACTCAATCATAGCTGTATCCAAAGCCTCTTGATCAGTTGCATCCATACCCCTCAATCGTTCTAGAATAGGCCCATGAATTCCCGCAATAGCACTAAGAACGCCTTTACCCAAGTAGCGAGACTTATCACCATCACGAAGCTCTAGGGCTTCTCGAGAACCAGTGGATGCCCCTGAAGGAGCGCACGCAGAACCAAAGGCCCCTCCCTCCAATAAAACATCTGCTTCAATTGTAGGGTTGCCCCGAGAGTCCAATACTTCCCTGGCCTGGATGTTGGCAATAAATTGGTCCAAAGTATTCTCCTGTTACTTAACTAGATTGAAATCTTGCTTATGTAAATACATCCGCATTCAAAAGACATAAAACAAGAAGCAGGCGCCTTCATTTATCAGGGATTGATAACTAAGGACTGTGTGTAGCTCACCAAAGTAAAATCTTCTATATATGCAGGCCTGGACGTCCTACCAATGACGCATAACAAATATAAACCCTGCTGAGCTAAACAGTAGGGTTACTGAATGTCATTGCCCACACGTACTACTTTTAAAGTATTGGTGCCGCCATGGGCCTTCACGTAATCACCTTTGGTAATAAGCACGATGTCACCATTTTGAACTACGCTTAATTCCTTAAGTTGCTCCACGGCAATATGGTTCACCTTGTCGTTATCCAACACGTCCGAATCGAAAGGATGAGTAATCACTCCACGGTATAAACACACTCTGCGCTGGGTAACAGCTTCTGGGGTAAAAGCAAAAATGGGGATGCCGGAGCGTATGCGTGACATGAGCAGTGGTGTTTGACCAGTTTGGGTCATACAAATAATAGCTTTAACTCCCTCTAGATGGTTGGCTGCATACATGGCGCTTAAGGCTACGCTTTCATCAATGCTGTGTACGGTCATATCAACCCGATGAGATGACTTGTTAGATTTTCTGTGTTGCTCTGCACCTAAGCAAACCCTAGCCATGGCTTCTACTGTCTGTGTGGGGAAGTCACCAACGGCGGTTTCAGCAGACAGCATTACAGCATCTGTGCCATCCATTACTGCGTTGGCAACGTCCGATACTTCTGCGCGGGTTGGCATGGGGCTGGTGATCATAGACTCCATCATCTGCGTTGCTGTAATAACAATGCGATTAAGGCGACGAGCGTGCTTAATAATGTCCTTTTGCACGCCTACTAGTAACGCATCACCGATTTCTACGGCTAGGTCTCCTCGGGCCACCATTACGCCTTCAGAGGCTTGAATAATACCTTCAAGGGTAGCTGGAACAATGGCTTCGGCGCGTTCTATTTTAGCAATTAAACCAGCATTGCTGTTGGCTTGTTCAAGTAATGTACGGGCTTCGTGCATGTCGCCAGCATTACGCACAAATGAAATGGCGATGTAATCTACGCCAATTTCGGCAGCGGTAATTAGGTCGGCACGGTCTTTATCCGTTAAGGCTGGTGCAGATAGGCCGCCACCTTGTAAATTGATCCCTTTATTGTTGGATAAAGGGCCACCAATTTCTACGCTTGTGTGGACCTTACCTTCACTTATGTAAATAACCTTAAGTACAATACGGCCATCATCCAGTAGCAAGATGTCATCTTTATTGAGATCTTTGCCTAATGAAGGGAAGTCCAAACCTACAGCTTGTTCAGTGCCAGCTTCCAGATCCATAGAAGGGTCTAGAATAAACTCCTGGCCTTCGTGTAATTGCACTTTATTGTTGATAAAGCGAGCCACACGAATTTTAGGGCCTTGCAAGTCTGCCAGCAAAGCAACGTGACGGCCGACCTCTTTGGCGGCTTGAAGTACAGTTTCTGCCCGTTGTTTATGATCGGCTGGGCTGCCGTGAGAAAAGTTCAACCTAACTACATCTGTACCGGCTGAAATAATACTTTTAAGAACTTCTAGGTTACTTGTGGCAGGGCCTAAAGTAGCAACAATTTTAGTGCGTCGTAATGGCATAATAGAAAGACATTTCCTTGGTCATGGGATGTGGACTGGCAGTGCCAGTCCACCGAAAGTTTAACGTTGCATCAGCGCTAGGCTGGTATCCAGCATTCTGTTACTAAAGCCCCATTCATTGTCATACCAAGCCATTACTTTAATTAGATTGCCTTGGACTCTTGTGTGGTTGGCATCAAAGTTTGAGGATTTTGCACAATGGTTAAAGTCTATAGACACTAACGGTTGGCTTACATAGTCCATAACATAGTTGAGTTCAGGATTATTAGTAATGGCATTTTTTACATGTTGGTTAATGTCATCAACGCTACTCTCTATACCGGACACAAAGGTAAAATCGACCAATGAAACATTGATAGTGGGTACACGAATAGCCATACCATCGAGAAGGCCATTAAGTTGTGGTAGTACTATCCCTACGGCTGCTGCAGCACCAGTTTTTGTGGGAATCATAGAGGTGGTAGCAGAGCGCGCGCGGTACAAATCGCTGTGCATTCCGTCTGTGAGTAATTGGTCGTTGGTGTAGGCGTGGATAGTGGTCATTTGCCCTTGTTTTATGCCTACAGTCTGATCGAGTATCTTAGCTAATGGCGCCAGACAGTTAGTGGTGCACGATGCATTAGATATGATCCGTTCTTGTCCGGTAAGCGTATTATGGTTAACGCCATAAACTATAGTGGCGTCTAAATCTTTGCCCGGGGCAGAAATTAATACCTTATGAGCGCCAGCGTCAATATGGCGTTGGGCATCTTTGCGGTGGGTAAATAAGCCGGTACATTCAAGCACGAGGTCTATGTTAAGTTGTTTCCATGGAAGTTGGCCTGGGTCTTTAAGTTGATACAGGTGGATTTTGTCTCGGTTGATGTATAGGTGATGATCATCATAGTCGACTTGGCTATTAAAGCGGCCGTGTACGCTATCAAATTGAAGTAAATGAGCATTGGTTTGAGGGCAGCCTAGGTCGTTGATAGCAACGATTTCAAAAGATTGGCGGTAGTCGACAAGGTTGTGCTCGTAAATGGCGCGCACAATGTTGCGACCAATACGGCCAAACCCATTGATGGCGATGCGAATAGACACTATATTTTCCTTTTATTATGATATTAAACAGGGCTCTTCAAGTGACAGCCAAATTTGAGTTACTGTTTCACCTCGGGATGTGCTCACTCAAGAATAAGTGGGTTAAGCACTCTTAGGTGTCTTGTAATTTAGCCTCGCATAGATCAAGAGAGAGTATGTATTGTGCTAGTATTTCTTTTTCTTTGGCATTAATTGAAAGCCCTAATTTGCTGCGACGCCACAAGATATCTTCGGCACTACGCGCCCATTCATGAGCTACCATATAATCGACTTCTAAGGCATATAAACCAGCACCAAAATGTTGCCCTAAATCTGCCAATTGCTTAGCCTGACTTAATATTTGATAAGTCAACGTACCATAGGAACGAGTATAACGGGCGCACAATTCAGTGGGTAACCATGGGTAGTTACTATTAAGTTGTGACTGCAGGTGAGTGTGATTACTAAAGTCACCTCCTGGCAGCGTAGAATGCTTGGTCCAGGCAGGGCCTGCATGCGCAAAAAACTCAACCAAACCATCCACAGCCAGTTCTGACAACTTCCGATAGGTGGTCAACTTACCACCAAATACCGACAAAATTGGCGCTATACCGGCAGGCGCTTCAATTTCAAAAGTGTAATCTCGAGTCACCGCTTGTGGCGAGTCTGACTCGTCATCAAGTAATGGCCTCACCCCAGAGAAAGACCAATACACATCTTTGGTGGTCAATTGGTGCTTAAAATGCTCATTACTTATGCGCAATATATAATCAATTTCTTCATCAGAAATTTCGACCTTAGATGGGTCTCCTTTATATTCAACATCAGTTGTGCCTATCAACGAAAACTTGTCTTCAAACGGAATTAAAAACACCACTCGGCCATCTTCGTTTTGCAATAGATAAGCTTCATTTTCTGTATGAATCCGCGGCACCACAATATGGCTACCTTTGATTAATCGCACTTGCTTTGGAGCCTTTTTTTGCATCGCATCCTTATATAAGGTCGAAACCCAAGGGCCTGCGGCATTAACAAGGGCTCTTGCACGGACTATCTCTGTGGCGCCAGTACTGCTGTTTTCTAATGTGACATTCCATAGGCTATTTACGCGCTTTATATCCACACATCGCGTTTGGGTGCGTATTTCAGCACCTTTTTGTTGGGCTCCCACTGCATTAAGCACCACTAAACGAGAGTCATCAACCCAACCGTCAGAGTATTCAAAACCGCGTTTCATATGGGGTAAAAGTGGGCTTTGATCACCAAATTTTACACCACACGAAGATTTTAATGTGACTCGTTTGCTAAGATTATCATAGAGAAATAATCCCAATCGGATCATCCACGCAGGGCGCAAATGAGATCGGTGAGGTATACGAAAGCGCATTGGTGTTATGAGGTGCGGTGCTTTTCTTAACAAAACTTCGCGCTCGGCTAATGACTCCCGTACCAAGCGAAAGTCATAATGTTCTAGATACCTTAGCCCGCCGTGTATAAGCTTACTACTATTAGATGATGTGGCCGAGGCTAAATCAGCCTGCTCACATAAGATGACCTTTAGTCCACGGCCAGCAGCATCCAAGGCAATGCCAGTGCCATTGATACCACCACCAATGACGATAAGATCACTAACGTTGCTCGAACAATCCATGGTTATTGCTTCCCTACTTAATTATAAAAAAAAGACCTTTGCATAAGATAAAAGTTACTAAAAGTGATGCTAAAACTGCAAAATAGTGATTACTTTATGCAAAAAACTCATTTAAAGAACGGCCCACTGGGTGGGCCGTTACCAAGCTAAATGACTAAAATGATATTAGTCGTTTAGAATTTACTGCCAACTTTTAATCAATACGTCATAATCGACGGTAATTGCTGTTGGCTTTTCGTTAGCTAGCTTAGCCTTAGGTGATCCAGGCTGACTTAACCAATATTCTGGATCGCGAGGTTCGTTTAGCTTAGGACCAAGCTCCCCTTGCACTCCTGAACGCTCAAGACGCGCCATAACTTTGTCTTGTGCAGCTGCCAAAGCATCCATGGCTTCTTGTGGTGTTTTAGCACCAGAAGATGCATCGCCAATGTTCTGCCACCAAAGCTGTGATAGCTTAGGATAATCTGGCACGTTGGTTCCAGTAGGAGACCATTGAACGCGCGCTGGTGAACGATAGAATTCAACCAAACCACCTAGCTCTACAGAGCGATCTGTAAACGATGAATGGTCGATGTCTGATTCACGAATGAAGGTCAGACCCACGTGTGATTTTTTCAACGACGTGGTTTTAGCTACAGTAAACTGAGCATATAACCATGCAGCCTTTGCACGCATTTCTGGAGTTGACTTCATTAGAGTCCAAGAACCTACATCTTGATAACCTAGCTTCTGACCTTCTTCCCAATAAGCGCCATGAGGGCTAGGAGCCATACGCCATTTTGGAGTACCATCAGCATTATTTACTGGCAAAGTGGGGTCCATTAAACTTGCTGTAAATGCGGTATACCAAAAAATTTGTTGAGCCACATTACCTTGTGCGGGTACGGGACCAGACTCACCAAAAGTCATACCTGTCGCACCAGGAGGCGCATACATGTTCATCCAATCACGATATTTAGTGATTGAATAAACCGCTGCTGGACCATTAGTAGCGCCACCACGAGACACTGAAGAGCCTACAGGTTGGCTCTTGTCGTTAACACGGATGCCCCATTCGTCTACTGGAAGGCCGTTTGGCTCACCCTTAGATCCAGCCCCAGCCATAGACAACCATGCGTCAGTAAAACGCCAGCCAAGTGAAGGGTCTTTCTTACCATAGTCCATATGACCATAAATTCGCTCACCGTCAATCTCACGGATATCATTCGTGAAGAATGCAGCTATATCTTCGTATGCTGACCAGTTAACCGGCACGCCAAGATCATACCCATACTTGGCTTTAAACTTTGCCTTAATAGCTGGATCAGTAAATAGGTCATAGCGGAACCAATACAAGTTGGCAAATTGTTGGCTTGGTAGCTGGTATAACTTACCATCTGGCCCGGTGGTGAAAGAGGTACCAATAAAGTCTTCCATGTCCAGCGTAGGCAGAGTTACATCTGCTCCTTCGTTAGTCATCCAATCTGTTAGGTTTCGCACTTGCTTATAGCGCCAGTGTGTACCGATTAAGTCTGAATCGTTTACATAGGCATCATATAGGTTTTCACCTGACTGCATTTGCGTTTGTAGCTTTTCTACTACGTCGCCTTCACCCATAATATCGTGGGTTACTTTGATACCAGTAATCTCTTCAAATGCTTTAGCCAGGGTAGCTGACTCGTAGGTATGTGTAGTAATACCCTCTGATGCAACACGAACATGCATACCTTCAAAAGGCTTAGCTGCATCAACAAACCATTGCATTTCATCCATTTGTGCTTGTTTGCTAATTGTGGATGGCTGAAATTCATCATTCACCCACTTTTTTGCGGCCGCCATATCAGCTACAGCAACTTGTGCACCAAGCACCAGTACCGCAGAGGCAGCAACTGCTGCCAATGGCGTTCTTTTAAGAATTTTCATAAAAATTATCCTTTTATTGTTTTAATCTTTGCCAAAGCATACGCCTGTAGCAATTTACTAATCTGAAGAAACCAAGCATCACACTTTGTCTTCATAAAACCCAGATGGAGAAACACCTAGAAACTTACCTACTTACTTACTAACTACTTACTTTATACACCAATAAAGAAAATATTCAACCAATTATTATCGTTATCGAACATTTTATGTGGTTAAAATGTTGTTTATTGATATTTTTTAATCGTTTATTAACACTTTCTATATAAAAGCACAGCCCATACAGCGGACAGAGCTAGTGCCCACCAAAGGCTTTGGTCGGTCCAACGTATCCACCCTAAGCTTATAAATCCACCGCTTAATATGGATAAGAATAAACGGTCCCCCCTTGTAGTTTCAAACCTCAACCAGCCTACCCTTGGGCCTCCACCTGGTTCAAAGTATTCCCATATGCCCATTGCGGCAATCAAGCAAAAAAGCACTACAAAGAATATAGCCACAGGTGTGGTCCATGCCATCCAAGATAAATCCATATTCAATCCTCCTATACTCGGCCCAAGGCAAAGCCTTTAGCAATGTAGTTACGTACAAAATAAATGACTAGAGCACCTGGTACAATTGTTAAAATACCTGCGGCGGCGATAAGACCCCAATCAACCCCTTCACCTGTCACAGTTCGAGTAAGTACGGCAGAAATTGGCTTGGCGTCAATAATTGTCAAAGTGCGCGCAATCAGCAGCTCAACCCAAGAAAACATGAAACAAAAGAACGCAGCCACACCAATACCAGATTTAATAAGTGGCATGAATATACGAACAAAAAACTTAGGAAAAGAATAACCATCTATATAGGCAGTTTCATCAACTTCTCTAGGAATACCAGACATGAAACCTTCTAGAATCCATACTGCTAATGGCAGATTGAAAAGAGTATGAGCGATAGCAACAGCAATGTGAGTATCAATGAGTCCAACAGATGAATACAGCTGAAAAAAGGGCAATACAAATACTGCTGAAGGTGCCATTCGGTTGGTAAGCAACCAAAAGAACAAGTGCTTATCACCTAAAAAGTTATACCTTGAAAAGGCATATGCAGCTGGCAAAGCAACTAATAAACAAATAAACGTGTTAAGCACTACGTAAATCACTGAATTAATATAGCCTGCTCGCCACACTGGTTCACTAAAGATAGTAAGATAATTATCCCATGTGAAGTTTTGTGGCCACATGGTAAACGCGCCTAATATTTCTTGATTAGTTTTAAAACTGGTGTTGAGTAACCAATATAAAGGCACCATGAGCAGTATGATATACACTATAGGTACTAAACTACTCCAAGCGAAAGCTTGCTTAGGCTTTAAACTAAAACCAATCTGACTCATGACTCACCTCCGTTTTTTGTATCTGATTTATCCATGTTAGTCACTACCGTAAAGAAGGCATAACAAATCAACAATATGATCATAAAGTATACCAACGACATAGCTGCAGCTGGACCCACATCAAACTGGCCTATCGCCATTTTGACCAAGTCGATGGACATGAACGTAGTTGAGTTACCTGGCCCACCGCCTGTGAGCACCATGGGTTCAGTATAGATTTTAAAGCTATCCATGAAACGCAATAATATAGCGATAGTGAGTACGCCGCGCATTTTTGGTAATTGAATGTAACGAAAGGTGGCCCATTTTGATGCGCCATCAATACGCGCAGCCTGAAAGTAGGCTTCTGGAATAGCTACCAGACCAGAGTAGGCCAATAGCGCTACCAAACTCGTCCAATGCCAAACATCCATAGCGACAATAGTAATCCAAGCATCTAAAACATCGCGTGTATAATTATAGTCAAAACCCATGCTAACTAACGTATTGCCCAGTAACCCGATGTCTGTGCGGCTAAAAACTTGCCAAATAGTGCCGACCACATTCCATGGAATTAATAGCGGCAGGGCCATCAAGACTAGGTAAACATTTACTTTCCATCCAGATTTAGGCAATGACAGCGCAATCATAATGCCCAAAGGCACCTCAATAGCTAAAATAATACCGGAGAATAATATATTACGTTGAAGGGCATCAAAAAACCGATCTGACTGCATTAGGTCTTCAAACCACTCGATGCCTACCCAATAAAACACATTATTACCAAAAGTGTCCTGAAAGGCATAGTTAACAACCGTCATCAGTGGGATGATAGCGCTAAAAGCAACTAACAAAACCACTGGAATGACCATTAACCAGGCTTTGTTATTCCATGTTTTATTCATGATCAAACCTCCCCTTCTAAAATGAATGAGTCCTGGTAAACACATATATGATTGCTGTCAAATAGGGCTACTGGGTCCTTAGGTATACTTGTACGTTCTGATAACAATGCATTAAATTTGAACTCGCCATTAGTCAAGCGTACTATTTTATTGCGTCCAAGGTGCTCCACACTTTCCACCACAGCGGCAATACCATCTGGCTGATCACTTCTTTCATGAAGGCTGACGAATTCTGGACGAATGCCCAACTCAAGCTTGCCAGCTGGCTGCCCATAGGATGCTGGTAACTGTATTTTTTGTTCCATAACTGTCACCTGCATGTCTTTTATTAGACAAGGGAAAAAGTTCATACCAGGGGAACCTATAAAATAGCCAACAAACGTATGAGATGGGCGTTCAAATAGCTCTTTGGGTGTGCCAAACTGCAATATCGCTCCATCCAACATCACAGCAATACGATCAGCAAATGTGAGTGCTTCGATCTGATCGTGGGTGACGTAAATCATTGTTTGGCCAACTTTCTTCTGAAGAGCCCGTAACTGTGACCGCAACTCCCATTTCATAAGTGGATCTATTACAGTAAGTGGCTCGTCAAACAGCACAGCATTAACATCTTGTCTCACTAACCCCCTACCCAAGGATATCTTTTGCTTCTGGTCTGCAGTCAAACCCTTGGCTTTAACGTTAGCCATATTTCGCAAGTCTAATAGGTCTAATATCTCTTCAACACGAGGCTTTATTAATGCTTTGTCAAAACCACGATTAGCCAAAGGAAATGCTAAGTTTTCAGCCACTGTCATGGTGTCGTACACCACTGGAAACTGGAATACTTGAGCAATATTTTTATCTTGAGTCGGTACGTGGGTCACGTCTGTATCATCAAAAAATACTCGCCCCTCAGAAGGCTCAAGCAAACCAGAGATAATGTTTAACAACGTTGTTTTACCACAGCCTGATGGTCCTAATAGAGCACAGGCTTCACCATCATTCCAAACGTAATTGATGCGCTTTAGCGCGTAGTCAGACTCTTCTTGAGGGTTTTCACCATAAGCATGGGCTAGGTTTTCCAATACAATTTTTGCCATTTCTACGCCTCCACAGCTGTATCGGCAAGGGGTAACCCTGCCTCATTGAAAATAAAGAAGTCTTCTGGATTAACGTAAATTTTCATTTCTTCACCGACTGGGGACGTAATTTCATCTTGGGCAATAAAATTCCAATGTTCACCAAAAAACTCAAAATGAACAAAACTCTCAGATCCAGTAAATTCACTACTAGCCAAGTGCATACTTAAACAGACCTGACCTTCACCCTGAGGGACCAAACTCCCATGGTAGGGCCTAAGCGCTAAGTTATAACAGCCATCTGTTAAGCCAAGGTGAACTTTACTCACCGGGATAACTGGCACGCCTCCAATACAATAGTAGCTCCCTTCTTTATTAACTTTAATGTGATTTACGGGTGGATCAGAGAAGGTTTGCAAACTAGATAGGCTGCTTGGATAGTTATACACCTCCATTGTAGGGCCAGTTTGTGTCACTTTTCCTTTATGCAAAGCCACCGTATTGCCATTTAGCAGTAACGCCTCAGAAGGCTCGGTAGTAGCGTATACAAAAATTGCATTAGTCTGCTCGATAATGCGCGGAAGCTCATGGCGTAGTTCTTCTCGCAACTTGTAATCAAGGTTGCCTAAAGGTTCATCCATCAACACTAAATCTGCACCCTTTACTATTGCTCTGGCAATGGCGGTGCGCTGCTGTTGACCACCTGATAAGTTACTGGGCAAAGAGTCAAGATAGGGGGTTAGCTTTAACAAATCTGCCGCCTGCGTCACGCGCTTGTCTATCTCAACTTTATCAAAACCAGCAATATGCAAAGGAGAAGCTATGTTTTCGTAAACACTAAGCGAGGGGTAGTTTATAAACTGTTGGTATACCATGGCGACATTACGTTTTTGCACCGAAGTGCCCGTAACGTCTTTACCATCTATGTATAAACTACCCTTTACACAAGAGTCGAGCCCAGCCATAAGTCTCATTAAGGGAGTCTTCCCCGAAAGAGTAGGGCCTAAAAGGACATTAATGACGCCTCGTTGAAGGGTGATATTCAGGTTCTCTAGATGAACCTCGGAGGTAGGCGGGTTACTAGCGTTTATTAGTTCGAGCATGTCTATCCATGTTGCTTAGTTATTTTTATCGACTGACTTTCAATGAAACAATAAAAAATCAGCATTGAGCATTATCGCCATCTTATCATAACAATAAAGGAAATAAAAAGAACAATATCGAATAATTTTAATCAAAAACGAAAATTAAAGTGTGTCGATTCGTTTTATACATTTTGTAATCACTTATTAGGCTGAGTTTGAACTTTACTCACGGCTGCTAACCAACCATCATAGAGTTGATCACGTAATTGCTTGTCAATTTTTGGTGTGAAACGTTGGTCGTATTTCCACATTTTAGCCAACTCATCCAAAGAGTCATATACCTTGGCCTGTAAGCCCGCCAAATACGCCACTCCCAAAGCACTGGTTTCGACACAGGTGGGGCGAGCAACTTGAGCTCCTAAAATGTTAGATAGGTGAGATAAAAACCAATCATTTACGGCCATTCCCCCATCCACTCTAAGCTCTTGGGGCCTAATGCCATCTTTTTCCATTGCTTTTTGTAGATCTTTAGTTTGGTAACATACCGACTGTAATCCTGCGCTAACGATTTCCTTAATGCCGGTATCGCGGGTTAAACCAAAAATACCACCCCTTGCCTGAGGATCCCAATAAGGTGCACCAAGGCCTGTAAATGCTGGCACCATATACACACCATGATCTATTGGCGCTGATTGTGCCAAACCTTCTGCTTCACTAGCATGAGTGATTAAATTAAGGCCATCCCTTATCCACTGAATAGCTGCTCCAGCTACAAATATACTGCCTTCAATCGCATATACTGGCTTATTATTTAAACGATAAGCTACAGTAGTCAGCAGACGGCTAGAAGAAACTAAAGGTTTATCACCCGTATTGAGCATCAAAAAACAACCGGTGCCATACGTGCTTTTGGCCATACCTGGTTTAAAACAAGCTTGCCCAAACAAAG
>Ga0209532_1002414_pt1 | contig 13282 bp, 7 predicted proteins | sample COG_02_FD_184746 | JGI IMG/M metagenome (GOLD analysis project Ga0209532, IMG submission 184746) | Pelagic Microbial community sample from North Sea - COGITO 998_met_02 (SPAdes) (version 2) | ecosystem: Environmental > Aquatic > Marine > Neritic zone/Coastal water | place: Helgoland, sampling... | reverse complement strand
AAGCTTCTAATTGAGCATTGGCAATGAGCTCAAAGAAAACCTTGATTTGTTGTACTTGTTGGTCAGTTAGTTTTTCTTTTCTGTTTTTATTTAAAATGATTTTACATTCATAGTTTGATAACATGATTTTGATGCATGTACAATTCCTTTGTTTTTTACAATAGGATTGTTAGGTATCAATAGATCTGAGGTATTCAGTATCATAATTTATATTTCTTGGTATTTTCAAAATTTACTATACTCCCATCCACAGTTTTAATAACAATGGTTGAGTAGTCTCCTTTTTGTATGTGTTCTATAATTCTACTTTCTGCAACAACTTTCTTAGTCGTTTTAATTTCTAAATGTGTTGGCTTAGCCTCTTTAAACCTAATTGTTATAGATTCTAGGTTGTTGTAATTCCTTCTTATCATACGTAGCGTTTTAGTCTCTTCATTAGATAAAATTGAAATAGATTTAGTCTGAAAAGCATCTATATCACTAGATAAAAAGGGTTTGAATATTTTAAAAAAAGAAAAGCTAAAATGATCTTTATTGAATTTTTCTCTTAGTTCATGTTCTTCATTGAATTCAATAAACATATCCAAAAGACTATCATCAAACACGAAATAATCTTCGGGTGCATCTTTGTAAAAAAAGAATTTATAATTGTTTTTGTTCGCAATGGTTGAGAAAACATACCTTTCAAATTCAGTAAAATAAAATTCCTGGTGGTTATCTGAGGTTTGTAGCGCCCTATTTTGTGCAATCTTTTGATTGGAGCTAAAGGAATAACTCAATTTTTGGTTCAACTTTGTTCTAATTGCTCGTATATCATCGTATGAGAAGCCATATTTAGTTAATGCTTCAACCATCTTTATCCAAACGTATTGCACAAAACTTATAGCAGTTTTCTTAAAGCCTGTATGCTTTCTTTTTAATCCAAGGTCAATAGTTAGTAAATCATACTTCTCCCAGTTTAAAATATCAAAATACAATACATCAATTTTTGTTTTTAAAAACACAGGAGCATATATATAATTGATCAAACTATCTGGGTCTGATAGATTGCCAAAATAAGGGTCCAAAACGAATTTATTTTCCATAAAACAAAGAAACGGAAAATCAATGAAAATAAAAAGTAATACTACTGCTTTTTGAAATCAATATAAGAATATTAAATAAAATAAAAATGAATTTTTATAATAAAAAAACAATGGAATACAATGAAATTCATTGAAAAATTAAACAAATGAAGAATTGCAATTTTGGAAAGAAAAACAATGATTTTAAATCAATAAAAATTTGAAAAATTATCTATTGAATTTTAAAATATTATTCCCAAGAATAATATTTAAGTTTTTAATCAAAAAACAATGTTGTATACAAGTAAGATTCATTGTAAATCAATTGAATTTTAATATGTTTTAAAAATATCATTATCCTAGTAAAATCAATTGTTAAGTCAATGAAATCATATGAAAGAAGCTATAGTTCAAATAAGTAAAAACGTGTTTTAAATAAACTATCAATAAACAATGAGTTTTCTCTAAGTTTCTGTATTTCCATAAATTCTAATCCATCTGGGTAATCAAATAATTTTATTTTGTTTTTTATTTCTAAAATTATTTTATTTTTTAATCTTTCATCGCTACAATTTAATAATGATTCAAATAAATATGAATATTCTTCATTTGACATATCATTATTAAGTATTTCTGCTTTGTCTATTCTATCCAAAAATTTTGTTCTTTGGATATAAAACCCATTTGATAAATGAGCTCCTTGTGAGGTTAATATCGGAGTTTTTACAATATAATCTCTAATAAAAAGTTCATTTAAAAAAGTTGTTAGTCTAAGTTTAAAATTATAAATATTAGGACTCTCTCCTGCCTTTATTGATACATCATAAAATTTATTTAAATAATGAATAAATTGTATTGCAGATCTATTGCTAAATTCATGCCCAATAAATAGATTTTTAATATTGAGATATCTTATGACTGTTAAATGAATAAACATTATGTTCTTTATATCATTTTGAATACATAGATTTTCAATCAGCCACTTTGGGTATTTACTTGAAAAGCCTAAATCACTATGTCCATATTCTAAATCCAAAATCGATAAAGAAGTACTTTCGCAAATAGAATTGATTAGAAATTTAAGAAACGTATTTGGAAAGGAATCATTTAGTTCAATGAATTCTAAAAAAAGTGAAGAAAATTTATCTAATGACGAATTATTCGATAAATCGTTGAAATATTTTGAGTTATTTTTTAGGAAATGGGCAATTTGAGTGACCCTATTTTCAAAAAATAAATTTGATAAAATATAATTAAAATCAAACTCACCAATGTGTTCAAAAAGTTCATCGTAAAATTTTTTTAATTCAATTACATTATCATCTTCTGTAATACTATCTTTTTTTGGATGTGAATTATAAATTCTTTCTCTAACACTTGGCTTAATTACTTCATATTTCTCTAACTTTTCTTTCTCTGAGAGCCCAGCCATATCAACTTGAAGCTTCTGTATTATAAAAAATTTATTATCCTCATAAAAACTCATACCAAATCTATTTATTAACTATATCTTTAAAAAAACCAAACTCTGTATCTACTAAAATTTTTCTATCTAAATAAAGGTTTCTGTGCTCACAAGAAGTTTCACTGACAAGACTACATGAAAAACATGAAGCAAAATTTAAATCAAATAATCCTTGACCTTCGGACTCCCAGCATAATGGATCACTATTACAAATGGTAGCTCTTTTAATAGCACTTTTAATTAAATTATTTAAGTTTTTTGGTCTTGTTTGAGCAATTAAACCACCCATACTTCCTTCTGCACCTTCTGCTGTATATATAAGACAGCCATACATTTTGTAATTCTCATCATTGGACACAAATATTCTTTCCGATAAAGAAGCTGTTGGATAACCACATCTAAACTCTAATTCTCGCATTATCAAATGAGAAAATGTATGAACAAGATATAATTGCCAATTCATAACATTTGCAAAGTCTATAGAACCTTTGTTGAAATCATTAGCACCCTTCTGTAAATCAGCTAGCTTTTCATAAAAGTCCTTAATGATGTCATTATTATTTGAAAAATCTTTAATTAATTCATTATTAAATGAAAAGAAAATTCCTTCTCCAAAATTCTCAACTACTGGATAAACCAAGACATTCTCTTTTTTACTTCTAAAGATATCTTTAGGATGTGCATTTTCAGCATCTGCATCTATTGGAACTACTCGAGAAAAATCTAATTGAGCAGAAGTGATTTTCATGTTATCAATTCTTAAAACACGATTGAAATAACCTTTTGTTTCTTCTTTATCTAAATTTTTAGTGACATCTTTTACTTTTAAGTCTTTAGGATATTTAGTTAACAAAGCCTCTTCCTTATGAAATGCATTAAATTCATTAAATCTATAAATCATTTCTCGCTCTGAATCCAAAACTTCCGTACTTCCCTCTTCAGGAATGTCTGCTTTGAGATTTTTAATTTTGTTGTTTATTTCACCAGCAAGTGCAAAATCCTCATCTGAAACAGCTTTTTTCTTATCCTCTTCTAGTTTCATTATCTCAATAGCAATATCACTCTCAAATAATTCACTATGCAAGTATATACTCGACTTTATTCTTGAGTAATAAATATTATTACCCGTTGTTAAAGCAACCTTCATTGGTCTTTCACATTCACAAGATTCATAAGGTGGGTTTTGATTTCTTGCATTTCTATCACCTGAATGATATTGAATATCTCCTGTAACAACTTCCCAAGGTTTATGACCAGGGCATTTAATTTTTGTACTCATTATCCCTTTTAGTGAAGTACCCTGATTGCAATTTGTGCATTTTAACCACTTCCCTTCAAACCCCGAGGCATTACCTGAATTTGATTTTATTGTAATATTAGGTTTATTACAACAATCTTGATTCTCAAATAACCTAACTGGAACGTCTTCAAATATGGCTAATGGTTCTTCTTTTCGCCATTTTAAAAATTTTGACCAAGGAAAATCACTAATATGTCCATGTTCACAAAGTAATATCAGGTTATCTTGCTTTAAATTATGACCTCTGCCTGTTTCTTTATTAAAGCCATATTGTGGAGGATGGAATTTTTGACCATAACTATCATAATTTTCTTCTCTAGACACCCATTTTTTATACCATTCAGCATAAGGTTTGTAATTATTATAATTATCTGCAAACACTTTAGGCATATAAGTGCTTGGAATCGCTATTTCTTCACCCTTATTTTTAATTTTATTACTGTGAGTAACCATCTCAATATCAGGTATTAATACGAGGTATTTCAGGTTTGGCAAATCCTTACCTAATTGCAAAGACTCTAATAGTCTATTGTCATTTGATATTCCAATATTCCCATTTCTTTCTCTTCTGGCAGCATAACTAACCTCTTTATACATTTCCTCTTCTGGTGTTGGCCTTTCAACAAACTCCTTATGAATTTCTAAAACCCTTTTTAAAAATCCCCACTCTTCAATACATGAGATAATAATACTTCCATATTGTGTGTGTACTAAAGACCCAGGACCTCCATAAGCAGAAAGCAATTTGTATTTGCTGATTGATTCGTTTGCAGCATTATTTTGGATATATTCTTTTCTAGCCATAATTTATTGTTGAACGGTTTTTATAACTGCAGAAGCTCCTATTTCTCTCAAAGAATACGAAACTTTCCAATGATTTGGATAATTATCATCCGTCATACTAGTAAATAATGATCTTAATCTTTCTTCGTGAATGCGGTAATTTAAATCTACAGGTTGAGGCATGCCATCAATTAGCGCAATCCACTTTTGAAGTAATTCATTTAATTTAAAATCAATATCATCAACTTCATCTATAGATATTATACCGTCAATTGTAGATGTTACTCCCGCTTTTCTTTCATTCAAATGTTTGTCTAATTCTTCAGCATTGTTGTGGATTTCTTGTACTTCTGATTTTATTAACTTCTTAATAATATCAATTTTATCATTATCTATATCTCTTGCGGAATTATTATTCATTAATCCCAATTCTCTGTTGTGACGAATGATAACAATCGCATACATGGCCAAATAGCGATCTAAAGCTTTACTTGCAAATGGAGTTACAGAAATTGGCTCGACATAACTGTAAAATTTCTCATGAAATTCCTTGAACTTTTGATAATGCGATATATCCCTTGATCTATATGGATGATGAACGGTAAAAACAATACCATCTTCATCTCTTGCAACCCTACTTGAAGCCTGTATATACTCTGCAATATTTCTTGGCATAGAATTAATTACAATAGTATTAAAACGGGATACATCTATACCAACTGATATCATATTGGTAGAAATAATAAATTCTGGTGACTTAATTACTTTTAATTTTTTTGAGCCCTCTATAGCTTCTAAAAGAGTCCACTTTTGTTCAATATCAGCTAAATTAGTTTTAACCTCTTCTCCAGATAGTCTTCCTGTTAATTCAGAATACATAATTTCTTTTTCCTTCCTAATCAATTTATCTAAGAAGCTCCAAGGAATGGTATTCTTTATGACATAATTAATATCTCCAGGCAAATAATGATCTAATTGTGACTGAGCCTTTCCAACATCTTTTAGACTGTTATAATAGGAGAGCGTCGTATGGTAATAATCAAAAACTTTTTCAAGTTCATCAAGAATTTCTGGAGTTTCAAAAACTTCATCAATTGTATATTTTTCTTTAAAATATTTCAGCCGATGGCTTAAACTAATGGAGATAATACGCAATTGCATCCATACTTGTGTTTTACCAATAGGCAATACACCTACATATTTCCTTTTTGATTCATACTCCAATTTATTATCTTCATTTACTTTCCTTTTATAAAATGCAAAAAATGAATCGTCACATGTAATTCCTTGTTTTGGAAAAATTTCAGATCTTCTATTGAACAAAGCAAATATCTGTTTATCCGTATTTCTAGTTGTTGCAGTTGAGGTAACCACTTTAGGTTTTATTTTTTTACCACTATCATCATAATAAGTACATAGGTAATCAATTCCTTTTTCAAACAAACCCACTGAAGAACCTAATGGTCCCAATAGAAGATGTAGTTCATCTTGTATTATTAATTCTGGGGGTAAACAATCTATCTGATAACCTTTGCCAAATAATCTCTGAGAGTCTTTACTTCTGTTGCCACTTTCTGTAGATACATAATTTGCTAGTGCAGCAAATTTATCAACTGTACCGAACAATAAAGTTGGAGGGTATTTATAGATATCATCATCAAATATTCTAAATGGTAAACTTTTTGCGTTAGAAGCCCTTCGACTGTGAAAAGTACAACCTTCTGAATTACAGGCGATATTTAATTGATCATTAATCCCATAATCTCCAATATGATTTGGTTTAATATTGTTTAAATCTTCATCAATAAACAAACCTCCTCCACACCAAGGACAATCTGTGAATGGTAGTTTTGTAGAAATAGGATTCCCATTATTAATTTGTTCAGAAATATCATTTAGTGTATCCTTCATTCCCTGGCTATAACTTGTTGAATCCCAGCCATTTGGCAAAGAATCTCCACCGACAAACAAACCAATAGAAATACGTTCATCTCCTAAATAAAAATTTTGCGGTAAAGAGAATTCATCTTTTCGAATGACTTCTAATGCAAAAATTAAAAGGGTAGCCCTTTGAAATTGCTGAAGCGTTAGCATTCTTAGGGTATAACGCATAAGTACAGTTGTGCCACAGCCATTTACTCCTTTGGTAAATCTTCTTAATGAAATCGCAAAAGCGATTATTCCTAAATAAGCCTCAGTTTTACCACCACCTGTGGGAAACCAAACCAAATCTGCAATTTCGTTTCTTTCAGGCCATCCTGTTCCAAATACATCCTCAACAGTATGGTCTTCTTTATTAGGTTTTACAAAGGCATCTATGTTCAGTAAAATAAATGCCAACTGAAAAGAACGCCATTTGTATTCAGTTTCTTTTCCATTCTTATCATAAATCTTCTCATTAGAATAAAAATCTTCGCTATTTTCTTTATTTGGAACAAATGGATTGTTCTTTTTACATTCAATACTATGATGCAACTGCATAAACATAGCTGTATTCATCGTTCTGAATGCTGCCATAGCTGAACTATCTCTTTCAAGTAAAGTTATGTTCCTTTTTAATCGATTATAGTCGTTTCTACAAGCTAATAATTGTTTATTAAGTAATACTCTTGACGCATCATCAATAGTTTCATTATTTAGCTCTTCTTGTTTGTCTTTAATCCACGAAACAAAAGTACCTTCTTCATTGCCATAAGCATCAATAAATGAATTTAAACCAATAATAACGTCATTATCTTCTATATCACTCAAAGTAGATAAATAACGCATTGACAAAATACTATCATCTAAAATCCTATCCTTAATATCGTTATCTTCAATTTTACTCGGTTTGAAATCGACAGAAGGTGTTTCTTGACTAGGGAGAAAATTAGATGAAACGAAATTTAGACCATCCTCTGTGCCCCAGTTTACGGATGTATTATATCCTTCTCCAAAGTCAATATAGTTTCTGTATATCAATTTGTTAAAACTATCTTCTTCATCAAAATCTAACAATTGAGGAGGATTATACTGTAAAAGACAGGATTCTACTTTTTCATGGATTTTTAATTCAACACCAAAAAATGATAATTTATTGGCCTCATTTTTTTTGTTTAATTGAGGAGGCTCATTCATTTCTAATTTATATTCATTGACATTCTCAATTAGTAATTTTACATAAACTTTATTCTCATCTACTTTTGGAATGTAGTATTGAACATAATATACTAAGCTTTCTTTGTCCTTCTCTTCAATTGCTTTTCGCTTTTCTCTTTGAATTTTTTTTCCAATAATCTTTGGCAAAATGATGTCCTTTTTAAATTTTTTAGATTGCCAAATTGGTGAAGGGTTCTGTTCTTTAAGTATTGTTTTTAAGTCTGTTGTAATTTGTAATAACTGATTATAAATCTCTAACTCTTTAATTAAGAATTTATATTTAGAATAGTTTCCTATTTCATTTTCTAAATTTCTTTGAATAAAGTTGCTAATTGTGTCACTGTAAATTGTAAAAACATTGGTATGGGAATACTTCGTGTCTGAGATAGAGTATAACTGCATCTTACCATCCTCAAATCCAAAATACTTTATTCCATTTTCATATTTTAGTTCAACTATTTCTCCTTCACAAGATTGCGTTAAAACAGAAATGAATTCTTCTTTTACATATGCATTTAATAATTCATAATCAATAGCGTAAATATCATCTTGCTTAAAAATTTTCTTAGGATAAATAAAAAGATTATTGTCTTTTTCTTCTAAACCAAAAGCTGAAGTCAAATATTTTGTAACGTTATGTTTTATTTGATCCTTATATTCTTTTACGTGTATTGCAATTTTATTTTCTAGTAAGATTTTCTTATTCGAAACATGTCTGTATTTTCTATAAGAAAGTGAAATTTGTAGATTATCATTAATATGCTTGGTTTTGTCAAAAACAAATGACAATCCGAAGGTATTAGGATAGTTTTGCTGTTTTAGAATAATATTAGATGAGGTGTCTTCAGTAATGTTTTGGTCATCTGCAGAAGTATTAGAAGTTCCTTCGTCATTTTCAATGATTACTTCGTTAACATCTTTGATATTTGATGTTTCACTAGATTGAGTAGTTACTGGAAATAGAATTGCAGAACTGTATTGATAAGCTGGAACCTCTGGAATAATTTCTTCAAAATTTTGTAATGCTGAAACTTGAGATAAATCTTTACCATAATACTCTGAATTTTCCCAATCTTTAAGAAAAAAGTATTTTTTATTATAAGATCCTGGGCCTATAATCTGTTCTTTAACATAATTTTCTAAACTATCTCTTTTTTCTATAAACTTATTCATTCCTAATAGTTTTAACTTCTGTTAGTGTAAGTTGATTTAATATTGTTGTAATAATAGATTCTGAAATTTCCCTTATCTCAGTGGAATCAGTAGTTCTAAAAATAGAATTATGGTGGCTCACTATTTTTGAAACTGAATTAAGAATTAATGAATCTTCAATTGTTCCTATCCAATTATTTTCTATTAGGAGCTCTATAATTTCCTTATACATCAGCTTTAATTCATTCTGCTTACTTCTTCCATAATATGCTATAAATGATAACTGCTGATCTGAATGATTAATATTTAAGAATTCACAAATTATGCCCCAATCCTTTTTTCTTTTTGGAATGATTGAAGGTTTACTGAGATGCGTTTCAATCAAATATTTGTTTTTAAAATGATACTGTGTCTCTATAGACAACCCTTTGTTTATTAGCACGTTATGAACATTTTCTTTTTTAAACAATCTATTTTGATAATTTAAAACTCCTTGTGGGTAATTAACCAATTTATCATACAAATCAGTTGATTTATACAACTCTGAAATATCAGAATTTCTTAGCATATAATCACCTACTTTTAAAGCAGAAGCTTTAATATAAATCAGAGAATCTTTTTGTAATAGAATTTTCTCGTTTGATGAGATAATTATTTTTTCATTTATAATAACTTCCTCCTTTACAGGATCAATTTCAGGATTAAAAATCTCGATTTCTTCATCATTAGTGTATTCTAAATCGTCCTCATTTGCGTTTTCTACTTCTATTTCATCTTCTATTTCTTCTTTATATATACTTCTGTAGTTTTTTAAGTCAGATTTAATTTCTTCAATTATATCTGTTCTTAATTTTTCTATGATACTCTTATTATTATTATAATTATCGTCCAACACTTCTCTTAATCCCATAATCATTGGTGAAAAATGGAAATCGTGTAAATGAAGCTTAATCCAAGGGTTATATCCATAATATAAAAAATCTGGCACCACAACATTTACCTTTTTGCTCTCACTACTTTGACTTTTATTAATCAAATCAATTTTATTAAATGAATCAAGAACTATTATATTTTCTGAAACTTCAAAATCCATGGTGTCAATAAATTCAACACTGGAGTTTAAAAAGTTAACATGATTCTTAAAATTATTAAACACAAATTCCAACCTTTTCTTTCTATTACTCTTTAACTCCGGAAATAGAATCTTTGTTGAATCGGTAATAACTTTTTCAATCCAATTTAGTTTAAGCAATTCTTCAATGATTTGCTCTACAATTTTTATAATAGGCTTTTCGGCAACTGCAGGAAAATCTTTTTTGAATTGATTAAGCCATTGTTCTTTGGTTAAAGAATCATTTAAAAAAAGCAACCAATATTTAGGAAAAGGTGTTGTAAATTTATTAAATCCTAAATCTATCCATTGACCTTTAAAGGATTTGAATAAATCATATAACTCTTTATTGTGACCTGTATTGATTACATTGTACTCTAGGTTAGATTTTAATTTAGTTTCATCCTTTAATAGAAAAATATCGTTTTCTAAAATATCGTTGTATGCAAAGCGATTATTAAAAACTAATTTAAATTTCTTTTTAGCTGTATCAATTAAGTAAGGATGTGGTTTTTTAGAATATGGGTATTTTACTATGAGACTATGGTGCAGTTTTTGATTTATAAGTTGCTCCTCTAATTCCATTGCGGAATCATCATCCAATGCATTATCAACTAACAATAAATTTTCTGAAATGAAGTCATTTGAAACATTATCTAAATTATTGAAAACTAAGGTTTTTTCCTCTATATCAATATGTTGAGGAAAGTCAATAATTCCTGAATTACGAATACTTTTGTATAATTCAAATGTGTTGATGATTGTTTTTGGCTTATTGAACCGTAAAACTTCTTCCTTTTCAAAAACAGGTAAAAAAGTATCTAATTTAGTAAGCGTATCTTCTCCCCATAAAATAAGACCTTCATTTTGTTTGATATAATCCAATGTTAATTCATGCATTGGAGTTTTTGACGAATGATTAAATATATCAAATAGACAGGCACTTTCGAAATCAGTTAGTTCCTTTTCCTTCAGAAGATTAAAAACAATGGTGAAAGCTCTAATGTAACTATAAGCTAATCTTAAAAGCTCATTAGAATAATTGGGTAAATACAAAGAAATTTTTTCTTCTTCTGATTTTAAAAAGCAGAAATACCAAGACCCTATCATTTCTAATTCATCGTTATTTTCTTCTTTTAGAAAATCAATAATTACATTATGGATTTTTGTAAACTCTATTTTTTCCATAAAATTATTTTAACGGCATCCATTGCTCTTGTGACAGCTACATAGTTTTGTACTTTAGACTTTTCATGTAATTCATTCGTTATTAAGTAGACAGATTTGTTTTCTAAGCCCCTATATTTAATTGGTGTTGTAAAGCTTATTTTAGGAGATGGGATGTTGATGTTATTATCTATGAGTTCCTCTAGCTCATCTTTAAAATAATCCACTGAGATTTCTTTAAAAGAAGTAATTAATGTGCTATGTATTAAAATTATTTTTTCTGAGTTTAAGAATATTCGATCATCAATAATTTCTTTAATTACTTTTAACTTATTCTCAAGCGATGCAACAATCTTGTCTTCTTTAGTTTTTTTACTGTAGAGTATATTATTTGATATAGTTATAATGTTTTTATTCTGTCCACATCTATACGTTTCATCAAATAAATAATGTGTAAAACCATTCTCAATATAAAAATCAGTATAAAAAGAGATATCGTTAAAATTGTAAATGACTGTTTGTTTTGGATCATAAAGAACTAATAATTTAGGATATTCCATTTTTTGTTCAAATTTTTCTATAAGCTCAAATAACCCCTTATTAAAATATTCTTGAGCTTCATCAAAAATGATAAAATCTATTTCATCTGACACTTTTTCATTTATGGCATTTTCAGAGTAGACTTTAAACTTTATCAAACTATTATCCATCTCATAATCTCTAATTATAGCATGTTCAATTTTCGATTTCATTAATTTATTAGCACAGTAATAAATCCCTTTTTGTTGCATTAAAATATTTTCAGCTAAAAACTTTTTTGCAAGTACAGTCTTTCCTGTACCAGGAGCACCTTGAATAATTACTTTTCTGTTTCTTTTTAAACCTTTTAAGGTTTCATAGTTTTCCTTTAAAATAATTTCTGAATTAATTCTTTCAGGATTATACCCATAGGAAGTTTGGGTAGGAAACAACTGTGATTTTAAGGATTTTATTTTTTTCGAAGACAGTTCTGGATATTTTTCAAATCTTTTTTTTATTATTTTTTCATTATGCCAACTTGGGTTAAGTTCTCTTAATATTTTACTTCGTGAAGCTTTAGCTAAGTCTATTAAAAAGTCAAAGAAGATTTTATTTATGGCCATCTCATCTTCAACTTCGCTTAAGTTTATAAAATCTTTCTTTGAAAAAAATAAATGTTTATACCCTTCTAATTGTGGGCCTCTTAATTCAAATCCTGACTCATGGGGTAATACAACAGCTCTATAAACAAAAACATTCTCATCAATCAATTCTTTTAATGTATGAGTATATTCTTTTGCTTGATTAAATGGGTTTTGTGTTACGTAACCATTTAGATTCTTTTTATTAAAAGAAATATATTCATCGTTACCGTTTACTTTTAAACCACCACCCTTAACCTCAATAATCAATATTCCATATTTAGATAACAACAAAAAATCTATTTGTCCTTCGACTTTTTTCTTACAAGCTGGATGTGTTGACAAGTTATAATCATGTTTTAAAAACCAATTTTCATTTTCTAATAATTTATACTCATTAAATTTTAAAAACTGTTTATAAAGCCAAATTTCTCCAAAAAGCGGCGAGCCATCTTTATTAGTAATATTTTTTTTTAAATTGTTTTCAGGGTAATTATTTAATAATTTTACAGCCATAATTGGATTTAGAGATTAAATAAAGAAACAAAGCAATAAGTTATGTTTTTTATTAAGCAACAATATAAACAATAAAAATGTTAATAATAATATTGTTTAATCTCTTAGTTAGCAATTGTTTTAGTCATAAATTTGAACTATGAGTAAAAACAAAATTAAGATAGCAGAATTATTTGCTGGAGTTGGTGGATTTCGTCTTGGATTGGAAAAGAATAATTATGAGATTGTTTGGAGCAACCAATGGGAACCGTCTACAAAAATGCAGCATGCTTCTTTGGTTTATGAAGCTCGTTTTGGGAAAGAAAATCACTCAAATGAAGATATTTCGGCAGTACCTACATCTGATATACCAGATCATGATTTATTAGTAGGAGGCTTTCCTTGTCAAGATTATTCAGTGGCCACAACTTTACATAACTCAAAAGG
>Ga0209532_1002409_pt1 | contig 13314 bp, 11 predicted proteins | sample COG_02_FD_184746 | JGI IMG/M metagenome (GOLD analysis project Ga0209532, IMG submission 184746) | Pelagic Microbial community sample from North Sea - COGITO 998_met_02 (SPAdes) (version 2) | ecosystem: Environmental > Aquatic > Marine > Neritic zone/Coastal water | place: Helgoland, sampling... | reverse complement strand
GGACTTAGTACAGACTCTGAATCTAAAGCACAAATAGCTGCTTTTGAAATGATTTTTAACTTTCTTAAAAATGATTAGTAAAAAAGTTACTGTATATATAGTTAATCATAACTATGAAAATTATTTACTACAATGCTACTATAGTGTTTTATACCAGTCTTATAAGAATATTGAATTAATTATAATTGACAATAATTCCTCTATAGAATCACAAAAACTTTTAAAATCCATTTCAAAAGTCGATAATATCAATATAATATTTAGAGAACACTCAGATTTAATCTCTGCCTGTAACCTAGCTATTAAAATGGCAACTGGGGAATTTATTGTTAGATTAGATGCGGATGATTATTTGCGAAAAGATGCAATTAAATTGTTAGTTACCGCAGCTTCTGAAAATAATGCAGATCTTACTTACCCAGAATACTTTGAAGTTTCTAAAAAAGGTGACTTATTAAATAGAATTAAGCATATCAATTTTGACACACATGTAAGTCTTCCTTCTTTTCCAGCGCATGGTGCTTGTACTTTGTTTAAACTATCATCATTAAGAGAAATAGGAGGTTACGATGAGGAATTTGATAGACAAGACGGATATTATATGTGGATTAATTTTTTAATAAATAAATTTAAAATTATAAATATTAATTCACCTTTGTTTTTTTATAGAATTCATAATACTAGCCTTTCAAGTAATTTGTCTTCACTCTATAATGTGAGATCGAATATTTCTAATAAAATCCTTAAAAATAGTGATTTAAAAGCCCCTATTATTGATTGTTTTATTCCAATTATAGAAAATGAATTTGATCAACAAATATTCAATAGAACCTTAGATGAACTATTAAAGTCTAATGTATTTAGAAATATTATAATATGGTCTTCTGTTAAAATAGATGACTCAATTTATAGAGACAAAATTAAATTTATTGATAGAAAATATAATGCTGAGTTTGACATGCAAAACCTGAGTCAATCTATTTCAGGAGTGTTAGAAGTATTTTATAAAGATTACCTTAAACCAGATTTTATTTTTGTTAGAGATTTAAACACTCCGAATATAAAAGCTCATTATTTTTTGCAAATGAGATTTTTAGTTTCTCTTTTTAAACACATAGATTGCATTATAGCAACGGTAGAGACTAAAGATAGATATTATAAATTTTTAGGCGATTCTCTTTATCCAGTTAGAGAAAATGATTTTGTAAAAAATGAAAGACAAACTTTATATAGAAAAATTAGAGGCTTTACGTTGATAAGATACTCTGAATTTTTATCGACAAAAAAATTTGTTTCTGGTGTGATATCGCCAATACCATTATCAAAAGAAGATTCAATTGAAAGATAAATAATATTATTACAATACAACTGAAAAATAGATTATTTACATTTAAAAATTACTTTAATGAAACTACCAATTAATTTTGATTATTTAATAGCTGAGATAGGAGGAAATCATGAAGGAAATGTCGATTGGGCTTTAAATATGATTAGTGATGCTGCCAAAGCTGGAGCCAATGCAGTAAAATTTCAAAGTTATTCCGCAAAAGAACTAGTCAATCCTAAGATTGATAAAGTTAGATTTGATCATTTTGATAAATTTGTTTTAAATCCTTCCGAATGGAAATTGTTAAAAAACAAAGCAAAAGATTGTAATATTGACTTTTTAACAAGTATTTGGGATATTAAAAATTTCAAAGAAATTTTATTTGAAATGCCAATTATTAAAGTTGGAAGTGGAGATTTAACTAATTATATGTATTTACGTGAATTTGCTCTTACTAATAAACCCATAATAATTAGTACTGCAATGGCTACATTATCTGAAGTTATTGATGCTGTTTCTTTTATTCAAAAAATAAATAGCATTTATGAATCTAACGATATGTTATGTATAATGCATTGTGTAGCTATGTATGGTGACCCAAAAGACGAGTATGCAAATCTTAATTCAATCTCAGTTTTGCAAAGCCATTTTCCAAATTTAAACATTGGATATAGTGATCATACGATTGGATTTGACGCAATGCTTTCGGCTAAATCTATGGGCGTAAACATTTTTGAATTTCATTTTACTTTTGACAAGTCTAGAGACTTTAGAGATCACCATATATCTTTGACCAAAGAGGAATTAATAAAATTTAAAAATAAAATTAATAAGATTAATACCTTTAATGGACAATTAGTAGTTGCTCCAATTAAAGAAATTGAAACCCCGCAAAGGATTCAAGAATTTCGTAGAGCTTGTTATTTTAATCGTAAAATGAATAAAGGTGAATTAGTTAGTTTAGAAGATATTGTAGTTCTAAGACCCAATGTAGGCCTTTCAGCGACAAAATATTTCGATCTAATAGGAAAAAAATTAGTTAAAGACATAGAAGCTTTAAGTCCCATTTCAATGGATTTATTCATTTAGATATTCTTGATTTCTATATTTTTTCAATTAAAAATAATTTTTTAAATATCAATAATAATTGCAATCATTAAATAAATTACAACTTAATATTTGGTTTTTGGGTTTTTTCTTTTACCCTTTAACTTTTTTCATGTTTAAACTTCAATCATTTGATATAAGTTTCTTTAAAATTTTTGTAATTATTTTAATTCCATTTCAATTATACACCCAACTTGTATCACAAAAAATATTTTTAAATAAATATATATTAATATTATTTTTTTTGGTTTTATTAAGTCTGATTATTAATCCGTTTGAAATTAGGATTATACTAAATAGTATAAGTTATTTTTTTGTATTAGTTTTTGCTGTTATGGGCTTGTCTATTCTAAGTAAATCGGAATCAGGCCTAGTATTGAAACTGTTCAAAAAAGTTATTACTATTTGGTTTTACTTAATTTTTTTAGGTTTTGTTCAGCTAATACTTAGTTATTTTGGTTTTGATCTTTCTTGGGAATCTATTGGAGAACCCTCCCCTGAAAACAAAGGTTATTTTTTGGGTAGATTTCTTATTCGTCCAGCAAGTTTGTTTGGTGAGCCTAGAAGATTTTCAGCACATATAATACTTGTTAGTTTTTTATATTTTTATATATGCAAAATAAAAGTAAACAAATTGTTGTTGTTAATGTTTATTTTTTTGGGAATATCAACTCAAAGCTCAACCTTCATTTTAGTTACGTTTTTTTCATTATTTATATTTTTTCGTATTAGTTTATTTAAGATGTTATTAGCTTTAGTTTTACTTTTTATTAGTTCTACTTATATAATTTCTACACTTGAATTATTAGCACCAAGGCTTATGCTAAGTCAAGAATTTTCCATTGATTTACTAAATACCCCAGCATATGCCGAGCAAGCAGGAGATTTTAGTTTTTTTGTTTATGTAATTTATTCTGATTTAATCCAATTTTTATTTGGAAATGGAATCGGAATGAGTAATTCTGTTATAGCAACTTTTACAGATATATTTATCAATACAAAATCTGAATTTGATCTTATAAATTCACGATGGTTGTTTTATACATTGCTCATTGATTTCGGATTAATTGGTCTAATCTACTTTACTTATTTAATAAAAAAACATATACCTAGAGATAAATCATTTTTAACTTTATCATTATTATCAATTGTCACCTCTCTTTTTACTGGCTCATTTATATTTATATTTATAATACTAATACTCAATATTATTAATAAAAATATTGAAAAGAAAATATTAAATTTATTAACACAAACCAAAAACTAATTTAACAAAAAATAAAATCAATTATCATGAACGAAGAATTACAAAACCTGCTTCTATTATCAGCTGAACGTCTTACTATTTTAGAAGTTCTATTCAATTTTATAGTGTGTATAATATCAACTTACCTTTTAATGTATGTTTATAATAGAAATGCACAGACGGTTACTAATAGAAAAATATTTTCTAGAATATTTCCATTATATAGTATAGCTATTTTTGCAATTATTACGGTTATTCAAAGTAGTATAGCATTAAGTTTAGGTTTGGTTGGAGCATTGTCTATAATTAGATTTCGAACAGCTATTAAGGAGCCTGAACAATTGATTTATTTATTAATGTCGACTGGAATTGCAATTGGAGCTGCTGCTGGACAATTAAACGTTGTTATTAGTGCAACAGTTTTTTTTGTAATTATTAGCTTTATTGATAATATGCTACAAAAAAATAAAAGCGTAACCCTTAGTAATGAGCAAACAGTTCACCTTAAGTTTGATGCTAGAATTAATGATACTTCTAAGATTATTGATGGTGGATCAAAGTTTTTTGATGGAAATGCTAAGTTAATAAGTGTTAGAAGTGACAACACTCAAACTAATATAACTTTTAATGCATCTATAGTTGATGTTGATGGATACCAATTATGGATATCTAATTTATACCCTAATTTAAAATTAGATATTATAATTTTACAATAATGAAAAAAATATTATTATTTATATCAATAATCTCAGTGATAATTTTATCAAAGAATTATCTAGTAACTAAATTAGTATTAACAGATGAAAAAAATCACATTTGGTCATACAACAACGGAGAAAAACTAGATTTTTTAAGTTATTTAAAAGGAGAAACTATAATGTCTGCGCGAAGATTGAGATCAATTTATGATAATTTAACTATTTATAAAAAGGAAACATACCCACGAGACACACTTAGATTTTTTATTGATAAAAAGACATACCCCGAATGGCTAAACTTCCAAGACTTAAATTTAAAAATAAGCAATTATAAAAGTCAAGTATATCATAAAGAAAGATTTAAAGCGTTCTACGTTGACAAAAGTAGGGATACTTCTAAAGTACAATTTAGGAATGTTGGGATGAATATGGATCATTATCAAAACTTTGATGGTATTACTAGTTTCAAAGTTAAGTTCAGTGGTACGAATAATAGTTATGGCAGAAAATCAAAGAAAAATATTTTACGCTCTGTCACAAGACCTAATGGAATAGATTATTTATCAAGTATTATGTTTAACAAATTAGGAGGTGGTATTTCAATAGAATCTAAACCGATATATCTAAAAGTCAATAATAATATTAGTGATAACCATATAATTGAAGATGTATTTGATAAATACTTAATAGAAAAAAATAGAAGAAGAGAAGGGTCAATAATTGAAGTTAGTTTTAATGGGCCATTTGATTTGGGTGTGAAAGAAGATTTTTTTCACGATTATAACCATAAAAGCACAGACACTTTATTTGTAAATAAGTTTATAAAAAAAATAAACAAAGGTATTGTTGATATTGAACTCATCGATACAGAATTATTTGATTTGTTTATTCTATTGTGTAATGATTTTTTTGGGGCTCACCCAGCAAAGAACATTAATCTCCATTGGTATCACAACCCTTTGTCAAACCTAATGGAACCAACTATAAGAGAAGTAATGATTGATGATGTTGAGAATGTAATTGATGAGCCTTTGATAAAAAAGTATATTAAAGATTCAAAATTAAATTTTGGCAACCTAAGAGATAAATATTATACTAAAAGAAATATATCCAATCTTCGTGATGAAATATCAAAACACAAACATATTGATTCAAAAATATCAAATTCAATTTTAAAAAAAATGGAGAGTTATTTCTTAGAAGATAAGTTGATAACTAAAAAATCAGTTAGTAAAAAAAGAGATACAATTATATGGGACTCGAAAATAAATTTAAAAAACAATTTTACTTTAGATAAAAATTCAATTTTAATTTTAAAAAATGGAGCAGAAATTTTAATTTATAACTCTGTAATAGTGAAAATTAATGGTCAAATTCTATGCCAAAACACAACAGATATACCATTTATTGGAGCGGAAAATTCTTCTATTTTTATAAATACCAAAGAAAACTTGCAACTAAAAAATTTAACTTTTAAAGGTTTTAGTAATTTAAGAGACGAATCTAACAATCATTACCTACCAAGTGCAATTACTTTTTACAAGACAAGTGCTACTCTAGATAATTGTAAGTTTAGAGATAACTACAGAGGTGATGATTTTGTAAATTTTTTTAAATGTCCTGATGTAAACGTTATTAATTGTTCTTTTGAAAATATATTAGCTGATGCAATTGATTCCGATTTCTCAAATATCTGTATAGAAAATACAATATTTAATAATATAGGGAATGATGCTGTTGATTGCTCAGCAAGTAATCTACGGATTTATAATTCAAAGTTTAACGATGTTAAAGATAAATGTGTCAGTGCAGGTGAGTCAACTATTGCTTATGTGTATGAATCTAGTTTTTCTAATTCAGCAATTGCATTAGTATCTAAAGATGGAAGTAATTTAACTAATTATAATTCTTTCTTTGAGAACAACAATCTTGATATAACTGGATTTAGAAAAAAATTAGAATATACAAATGCTCAAATTTATAGTTCTAAAAGCAATAATCTTCTCAACCTAATAGAATATGGAGTGAAGACTAATATTGATAGTGAAAAAGTTAAAAATGTAAAAGATGATATGTATGGAAAAAAATATGGAATTGCAACTGAAAAATAGTTCTGATTGGAGATTTGAGAAAAAATTTATAGTTGAATCACATTTATATGCAACTGTATTAAAGACCTTTTTAATAGATGGATGGTATGAAATTTTTCCAGATCGATATGTTAATAGTGTTTATTTTGATGATACAAAATTTACTTCCTATTATGAAAATTTATTGGGGATTTCTGACCGAACTAAATACAGACTCCGATTTTATGGTGAGACTTTTAAAGGTGAAGGTGTTTTTGAACGTAAAATTAGACATAGTGATGTTAATACTAAGAAGACAGTAAAGGTATTTGATCTAAATCTAGATTTAGTGAAATTACAATTCCCTAAAATGATTACTCTATCCCCAGTAGTTCATGTTAGATATAAAAGAAAATATTTTTTTAATTCTATTCTAGATTGTAGAATGACAATAGATAGAGACATTGAGTATAAATGCCTCAATAGTAAAAATTTAATTAAGGATGATAAATTAGTAATTGAAATTAAATCTAATAATGAAAATAGTCAACAAAATTTACCGGAAATTTTATCCCAAAATTCTCGTAATTCTAAGTATTGTTCTAGTGTTTCTAGTCTTAATCTGGTCGAAGAAGGATATTAATAGTGGTGAATATGTACCTGGTTTTGTTGAATGTATAAAAGGGGACACCATTAAATTTGAGTTTAATTTTAAATTAAATAAGATTCTTCCAGATAGTATTAATAGTTTGCCGAGGGTCCTCCCAATACCTTATCCATACGCATATGGGTTTATACCAGGGATAAAAAGTTTGGATGGTGATTTTTTGGATTCTTTTTTTATAAGTTCAGGGATAGTTAACTATGGAAATCAATTAAATTTTGAGCCAAAATTAGCTATTTTCATGACTGATAATGGTGAAGAAGATACTAAGTTGATTTGTGTTGAACAAGATTTTAAATTAGATAATAAATCAATAACAGAAATTATTTTTTTTTTAGAAAATTATTCAAAAGATAGAATCAAAATAGACTCTATTATAAAAATAAAAAGTTTTAAGAAATTTTCAAAAAAACTTAATAAATATCAAAATAATCTTAAAAATCAGCTAAAATGACACTAATTGATGCCTTACACATAAATGACAGTGGGGGTAAAATACTTTTGGACTATCTGATTAAATCTATAGAAGAATCTAATATAAAAGTTACATATATATTGGATGAAAGAATCAAAAGTTCCCACGCTATTATTACTAACAATAATGTCATATACATAAAATCTACTTTTATAAATAGACTATTATTTTACTTAAGAAATAAAAAAAAATTCCAAAAAGTATTTTGCTTTGGAAATATCCCACCACCATTTAATTTAAAAGCTAAATCGTATACTTATTTTCATCAAAAACTTTTTTTATTTATTCCTAGAGAATTGAAATTTAAAACTAAATTAATTCTATTTATAAAATCAAAAGTAGTAAAACAGTTATCTAATAATACTGATTTTTGGATTGTTCAATCTAATTTAATGAAACACGATTTACTCAATAAGTTTAATAATAATTCAGATTCAAAAGTACTGGTTCATCCATTTTATCCTCCACTAAATCAATTTTCAAAAGTATCAACACTTAGAACTCCTAAAAGTTTTTTATATGTTAGCACCTATCAACCACATAAAAATTTTGAAAATTTAATAAACGCGTTCAAATTATTTTATGATAAATACAAAAAAGGTGAACTACACTTAACATTAGTAAATAATGATTCAAAAATTATTTTCAAAATAAATAATTTAATTTTAAACGGGTATCCAATTATAAACCATGGATTTATAAAAAGAGATTCATTATTTTCGTTATATCGGCAGTCAGAGTTTATTATATATCCTTCTTTGTTGGAAAGTTTTGGTCTAGGGATCATAGAAGGTCTTGAAAATGGTTGTAAGGTCATAGGTGCTGATTTACCATATACATATGCAGTTTGCAAACCTTCAATCACTTTTAATCCAAAGTTAGTAAAGAGTATTATTAAAGCATTTGAAACGGCCTTAAACACAAAGTCAATCATTAAAACTGAACAATTAGTTTTTAATGAGATTGATTCAATAAAAAGATTAATAGGTAAAAATGATATTTAAAAACTTTTATTTAAAATAAGTGAAAAAAAAAATACTATTATTATTCGGAACCAGACCAGAAGCTATAAAAATGGCTCCTTTGGTTGAAGAGTTTCAAAAATTTCCACATATTTTTGAAACTAAAGTATGCGTAACAGCTCAACACCGTGAGATGTTAGACCAAGTTTTAGATTTTTTTAAAATAAAAGCTGATTATGATTTAGATTTAATGAAGCCTGGGCAAAATTTATATGGCTTAACTGCTACTATTATTGAGTCTTTAAAACCAGTTTTAGAAGATTTTTCCCCTGATTATGTATTTGTACATGGTGACACTACAACTACAATGGCAGGCTCTATAGCTAGTTTTTATTCTGGAGCGAAAGTTTGTCATATAGAAGCGGGACTTAGAACAAATAATAAGTTATCCCCTTTTCCAGAAGAAATAAATCGTCAAATTACAGGTAGGATTTGTGATTACCATTTTGCTCCTACTGAAACTTCAAAAAAGAACTTACTCAAAGAAAATATTTCTGAGGATTCAATATTGGTTACTGGAAATACGGTGATTGACGCTTTAATAAAGTCTATTGAAAAAGTTAATGAAAATCCCAGTCAATTAATTCAAGACCTTTCTAAACAAATAGGTGATCAAGAAGTAGTTTTAGTAACAGGACACCGAAGAGAGAATCATGGAGTTGGTTTTGAATCAATATGTAAAGCTCTAAAACGAATTGCTGAAGATGATAAAAATCGTTTAATCATTTACCCTGTTCATTTGAATCCAAAAGTACAGGAACCCGTAAAAAGAATCCTGTCCGGAGTAAATAATGTCATTTTAATAGATCCTTTAGCTTACCAAGATTTTATTTGGCTTATGAATAGATCTAAAATAATTATTACAGATAGTGGAGGTGTTCAAGAAGAAGCTCCAAGTTTAGGAAAACCAGTTTTAGTTATGAGAGATACTACAGAAAGACCCGAGGCTGTAGAAGCAGGAACGGTTTTACTTGTTGGAACTAATGAAGATTTGATAGTGTCTAAAGCATTAGACTTACTAAATAATGAAGATAATTTTAGTAATATGTCAAAGTTACACAACCCATATGGTGATGGATTAGCTTCAAAAAGAATTGTAGAATTTATAAAAAATATAAAATAATGAGCCCAGAAGTTGTAACTATCGGATTAGGATACATTGGATTACCAACATCGGCACTTATAGCCTCTCATGGAACAAATGTATTAGGTGTTGATATTAACCAAAAAATTGTTGATATAATTAATCAAGGAAAGATTCACATTGTGGAACCAGAATTAGATGTGATTGTTTCAAAAGCAGTATCAAATGGGTTTTTTAAAGCATCAACGAAGCCAACTAAAGCAGATGTTTACCTGATAGTTGTTCCAACACCCTTTAAAGGAAACCATGAGCCAGATATTTCATTTGTTGAGGCTGCAACCAAAGGAGTTATTCCACTTCTGAAAAAAGGAGATTTGTATATTATTGAATCGACTTCTCCTATCGGCACAACTGAGAAAATGCAAAAATTAATTTTTGCATCTAGACCTGAACTTGAAGGAGCTATTCATATCGCTTATTGCCCGGAAAGAGTATTACCAGGAAATGTTATGCATGAACTCGTTGAAAATGACCGTGTTATTGGAGGTGTTGATAAAGAGTCGACTAATAAAGCGATAGAATTTTATGCTAGATATGTTAAAGGCTATTTACACGGGACTAATGCCAAAACAGCAGAAATGTGTAAGTTGGTTGAAAACTCGTCTCGAGATGTTCAAATAGCTTTTGCTAATGAACTCTCTTTAATATGCGATAAGGCTGATATTAATGTATGGGAACTAATCAATCTTGCCAATAAACATCCAAGAGTAAATATACTTCAACCAGGTTGTGGAGTTGGAGGTCATTGTATTGCTGTAGATCCATATTTCATTGTTTCTGATTATCCAATGGAATCAAAAATTATAGGAACAGCGAGAGAGGTAAATAACTATAAATCTTTTTGGTGTGCAGAAAAAATTCAAAATGAAAAACTAAAATTCGAATTAAAACACGGTAGAAAGCCAAAAACTGCTTTAATGGGATTGACATTTAAACCAAATATTGATGATTTAAGAGAGTCTCCAGCTAAATATATCGCACAAAAAGTCTTACAAAATTCAAATAATGAAGAGCATTATATTGTTGAACCAAATATTAATTCTCATTCGGTTTACAAGTTGACTGACTATAAATTTGCATTTGAGAATGCTGATATCATTGTGTTTTTAGTTGCTCATAATGAGTTTAAAAAGTTTCAATTGAATGGTGAAAAGTTGATTTTAGACTTTTGTGGTATAAATAATTTGGGGAATTAATTATGTGTGGCATTTTAGGATATTTAGGTCCAAATTATAAAGAGTTTTTTGAAAAATCACGAATAGACTTGATCGCACATCGCGGTCCCGATAATAAGTCTAATACTTTAGAACAAAATCTCTTCTTTGGGCATACTAGACTATCTATATTAGATTTAAGTGAAAACGGATCACAACCAATGTATTCTGCCGATGGTAATTACTTGTTAATCTTTAACGGAGAAGTCTATAATCACTTAGATTTGAGAAATGAATTCTTAAGTGAAGTTCAATTTAAATCGACCAGTGACACAGAAACAATACTTTATGGATTGATTAAACTTGGTCAAGAGTTTATCAATAAAATGAATGGAATATTTGCCCTATGTTTTGTAAACCTGCAAAACAACGACTTTCTATTGTTAAGAGATCAGTTCGGAGTAAAACCTTTATATTATAGCCACTATAATAATGATTTGTTCTTTGCTTCGGAGATGAAAGCATTGATACCACATTTGACCACGAAAACAATCAACAAAAGATCTATTATTAATTATGTAAATTTCTTGTGGTCACCAGGAGAAGACACACCCCTTGAAGAGATCAGAAAATTACTTCCAGGTCACATTATGACAGGAAATACGGATAAAATTGATGAGGTAAAAACAGAAAAATATTATCAGATTCCATTTGATGATTCTCAGATATTAGAAAAATCGGAAGAAGAAATCATTGATGAATGTGAAACATACTTATTAAATGCGGTAAAAAGGCAATTACTTTCAGACGTTCCAGTTGGATTTTTTCTTTCAGGAGGATTGGATTCGAGTATAATTGTCGCAATGGCTAAAAAACTTTTTCCTGAGAAAAAGTTTGAGTGTTTTACCATCAACAGCGAAGGAGTTGAAGACGAAGGTTTTGCAAATGATTTAGGTTATGCGAAGAAAGTGGCTGAACATTTAGATGTAAATTTGAATATCGTTGATGGAAACTCAGATATTCTTGAATATTTTGATAAGGTTATCTATCATTTAGACGAACCACAGGCTGATCCTGCACCCATTTATGTTTATAATATTTGTAAAGGGGCTAGAGAAAAAGGAATCAAAGTATTGTTGGGTGGAACAGCAGGCGATGATTTGTTTTCGGGTTACAGAAGGCATCAAGCACTGAGGTATGAAAATATTTTTAATAAAATACCACTTTTTGCTCGAAAAGCAATTAAGAAGCTTGCCAAAACTTTCAGTAATAATAAACCTTTTTTTAGAAGAATTACGAAGCTAGTTTCTAATATAGACAAAGATGCTTCCGAAAGATCGTTTGGGTATTTTGATTGGATTGACGATAAAACACTAAAGAGTGTTCTTTTGGAAGATATAGGTTATGATAAACACGCTTATTTCAAAAAGCTTGAGAAAAATTTACCTCCAGAAACAAGCAGTTTAAATAAAATGCTATTTTATGAACTATCAACATTCCTAGTAGACCATAATCTCAATTACACTGACAAGTTGAGTATGGCAGTTGGTGTCGAAGTGAGAGTGCCTTTCTTAGATAAGGATTTGGTAGAATTTTCAATGAAAATTCCAATTAATCTTAAAATGAAGGGAAAAGAAACGAAATATATACTTAAAAAAGTAGCAGAAAGATATTTACCCAAAGATGTGATCTATAGACCAAAAACTGGTTTTGGAGCTCCCGTTAGAAAATGGATAAACGAGGATATGACTTCGTTAATTAAAGATTACCTGAGTGAAGAAAGATTGCGAAAACGTGGTATTTTTGACTACAAAGAATTAAATGAACTATTAGATAAAAATAAAAAAGGAAAATTAGACGTATCCTACAGCATTTGGGCAATGCTTGCTATAGAATCATGGCTAACCCAGTTTTATGATTCATAAAAAGGATTTAAAGAGATAAAATGAAACAAATAATACAAGATCTTAAAAAAGGAGATACAATTTTAGAAGAAGTACCAGTACCAAGAGTAAAATCTGGATGTGTATTAATTCAAACTACAAGGACTTTAGTATCACTAGGTACTGAAAGAATGTTAGTGGATTTCGGTAAGGCAAACTTTATCCAGAAAGCAAAACAACAACCAGATAAGGTGAAAATGGTTTTGGATAAAATTAAGACTGATGGTTTACGTCCAACTATGGAAGCTGTTTTCAATAAACTTGGGCAGCCATTACCTCTTGGATATTGCAATGTAGGTATGGTGGTAGCTATCGGTAAAGGAGTTAATGAGTTTTCTGTTGGAGATAGGGTAGCGTCTAATGGTAATCATGCAGAATATGTATGTGTACCCAAAAATTTAGTCGCTAAAATTCCAGATAATGTAACAGATGAAGAGGCTGCCTTTACAGTTATAGGTGCCATTG
>Ga0209532_1002408_pt1 | contig 13316 bp, 16 predicted proteins | sample COG_02_FD_184746 | JGI IMG/M metagenome (GOLD analysis project Ga0209532, IMG submission 184746) | Pelagic Microbial community sample from North Sea - COGITO 998_met_02 (SPAdes) (version 2) | ecosystem: Environmental > Aquatic > Marine > Neritic zone/Coastal water | place: Helgoland, sampling... | reverse complement strand
TCCAGCTTTGCATCTTAAGCGACTTGTTCTGCATTTCGCGTAGGTCTGCGTGAGTAAGCATATTACCTCGGACGTTAAATCTTCGTTATTTGTGATTTACGCTGAAAACGGGTGTTTTGTCTATTTCAAAGTTTCAGGTATAAAACCTTATCCGCGGATAAGGTTTTTGGCGGCGGTCCCTTGAGGCAAAGGATGCGCAGTGATTCGGGGCTGAGGTCTAGGTCCCACCATATTTGGGGGACATGCTTCATCGGATATCTACCCATTGGGGGGACATCTAGCCTAAATAGGGTGACGCCCAGTATGTCCCCCAATACCATTAATATACCTATATTGATTTTTAGGTTTAAGGATCAGGGGGGTGCTGAAACCGAATCCTTGACAAGGATGGGGTTCACAACGCTAATGACGACAATGTTTGGAAAAGCGTTGTGTTGAACCTCAACCATCGTCTAAAGATCGATCAAATCGGCATCCGAATGTGAGGCAACGATTCTCTGGCACTTGACCAGATTGGGAGAGCGGTATGCAAGTCAAACGCGCGGTAGGGCAGGGCGCACATGTCCTGAAGTATGACATCCTGTCGGCGCTGTTGGTCTTGGCGGCGCAGGGTGACGGAGCGGATGCACGATTGGCGTTGCGCCTGTCATTGCTGATTACTGCACGCTACGACTGGCAACGTGACCGGTTCAATGTTGGCCTACGCGAGATTGCGCGGATGTGGGGTGTCACAGAGCGCACAGCCAAACGCGAGATGGCGCAACTGCGCGCAATGGGATGGATCACTGTGTCTCGGGCTGCGGCACGGGGCAGGGTGACCGAACACCGCATTCACATGGACAAGGTGCTGCAAGCGACGATGCCCTATTGGGACCAGATTGGCCCCGACTTTGTGGCACGCCTGTCCAAGACGCCAGAACCCGCGCCAAGCAATATCGTTCAATTGCATCAGACTGCCGCCCCGCCAGCAGACGACAGCCTTTGGGGCAAGGTGGCGCAGCGGATGCACGGGCTTGATCCGCAGACTTATCAAGCATGGTTTGCGCGTTTGCAGCAGGCCGAGCATAGCGGGCCAGAGCTAACGCTGGTGGCACCTTCGGTGTTCATTGCCAATTATATCAAGACGCATTTCGCCACATATCTGCTGTCGCATGTGGTTGCCGAGGATCGCGCCGTGCGGGCGGTTCATGTGGTCGCAGGTTAGATGTCGCGGCTGAAGCCTTCGATCAATTGACGCAAGCCGATATAGGCTCCGGCCACGATGGCCCCAAGGGTCAAAGGTGCGCTGATGGCCAGCACAGAGAACGCAGACATACCTTGGCCAACGCTGCACCCTAGGGCCACAACAGCGCCGATGCCCATCAACACAGCACCCAAGATTTGACGGCGTAATTCGCGAGGGTCTTCGCAAGCTTCCCAGCGGAAGTGTCCTTTGAACAGGCTGCCGATAAAAGCCCCGACCAACACCCCGAAAACAGAGCCGACAGCAAAGCTGATTGTGCGCCCTGATGCGGTCATGGCGTAGAGCATCGTCTCGCCGATGGGGGCTGAAAATGTATGCGAAACCACAGCAATAGGGTCGAATCCTTGGGCTGCGACATAAGATGTCCCGACCCATCCAGACACGATTGCAAGGCCCGCAACGGCCCCCCAAAAGATAGCTGGGACGGGCAGGGGGCTACGCCGGAAAAATACGGTGACGCCAAGGATCAAACCGCCGATGGTCATACCGACAAGGTTGACGCTGATCCCCGTGCCTTGCCCGATGATATGGGCGATGCCCGCGGCGTTGTCAGGTGTCGGGTAATGGGGGAAAAGCATGATGCGTAATTGCGCAAGTGGGCCGCTGAGTGTGATATAGGCGCTAAGCCCCATCACTAGTACAATCACAAAAGATCGCAGGTCTCCGCCGCCCAAACGCGCCAAGGCCCCAAAGCCGCAGTTGCCTGCAAGTGCCATGCCGTAGCCAAAGACCAGCCCGCCAATAATGGCCGCAGGGATGTTGAGGGATTGTGACAGGTAGACTGTGTTCGTCAGGTTGACCCAGCCCAAGGCCGCCGCGCCAAAGCTGCCGATCACCGCGACGCCGATTGCCACGCCCCACATCCGCAGGCGTGCGCTGCTATCGCCGTAAAAGAAATCTTCGAGCGCCCCGAGGGTACAGAACCGTCCCAACCTTGCCGCGAGACCTAACAGGATGCCACCCAGTCCCCCGACGAATGCCGCGAGCATCGAATCGCTAAAAAATTCTGTCACGGGGTTTCCTGTATTTTTGGATTAGTCGGTTTTGCAGAACAGATCATAGACGACTTCCATGATTTGTTTTGGCCGGTCGTCGGTCAACCTGTAGTAAATGACTTTGCCCTCGCGGCGCGGTGTGACCAGTCCTTCGAGGCGCAAGCGCGAAAGTTGCTGGGATACAGCCGCTTGCCGCGCTGATAGCAACTCTTCGAGTTCGGTAACCGATTTTTCGCCCGTCGTCAGATGACACAATATCATCAACCGTCCCTCGTGGCTGATCGCCTTGAGGAAGTTGGACGCGTCTTGCGCGGACTGCATCATTTTGTTGATGTCGTCTTCGCAGAGCGTTTCGTCAAAGACTGGTAAGCCCATCATGGTGCCTCGTATCTCGGTTGAACTGGCGTCTTCTAATAAATTCCAAATTAAAGGTCTATCTCAACCTTATGTTTTAGCCATTTGTCTCTAAGGTGGTGCCTGATTGTTCCAACATCATGCCCAAAAGCCCCCAAAAGAAGTCTTCCCCAGGGTATCCTTCGATCCGGTTAACCTCTGTCCCGTCGTCCAGAAGGATGAATGTCGGTGTGAAGTGTGGCGAAGTTTTGAGTGTCAGATCATCGGGGATCGGGTCGTGGATGTCGATCCTGCGCAGCGGTGCTGCTTGCCCTTCGGGTGTCTTTGGGTAGATCGGTCCGATTTCCGCATTCCATCGTGCGCACCACATGCAGCCCTGTTCTTCGACCATCACAAGCGCCATTTCGGCCTGCACGGGTGCGGCCAAAAGTGTGAGTGCGAGTGAATAAACGAGATTGCGCATGTGACCCCGATTGACGGTTCAATTGAAGGAACGTATTCATATTACATAATGTGATTATATGAATTACTCAAGCCATAGGCGGATCACCAATGTTTGATATCACGGTTTCAGGTGCTTTTATCGCGGGGCTTTTGTCGTTCCTGTCCCCCTGCATCTTGCCGATTGTGCCGTTCTATCTGTCCTATCTGGCGGGTGTTGGCATGAACCAGATCAGCGAAGATGCCACGATTTCGCCTGCTGTCCGCAAGCGCGCATTTCTGGCCGCGCTGTGTTTCGCCGCAGGTGTGATCACGATTTTTATGGCACTGGGCGCGACGGCTAGTCTGTTCGGCCAAGTGGTCCGCGAGTGGTTTGATGTGCTGCGTTGGGTCGCGGCGGCGATCATCATTGCGATGGGTCTGCATTTTCTGGGCGTGATCCGCATTGGTATTTTGTATCGTCAGATGCGCGCTGATGCTGGCAACACCAGTAACCTGAGTTATGTTGGTGCTTATGTGATCGGCTTGGCGTTTGCCTTTGGCTGGACCCCATGCGTGGGTCCAGTGCTGGCCGCGATCTTGTTTATGGCGGGCGGTAGTGGCACGGCGGGGCAGGGGGCATTTTTGCTGTTCTCTTATGGCCTGGGTATGACGTTGCCGTTTGTGATTGCGGCGCTGTTCATCGGCCCGTTCATGAAATGGATGAAGAAGTTCCGCAAGAATCTGGGCACCATTGAAAAGATCATGGGTGTCTTGCTGATTATCTTTGGTGTGCTGATTGGCACGAATTCGGTCAACTACATCGCCCAGTGGATGTTGGAAGTGGCCCCTAACCTTTGGATACTGAAATGATGAGACGTTTTATTGCAGCTTTGATGATGGTGCTTTTTGCGGGAGCCGCCCACGCGGAATTGGGTGATGACGGTCTGCATAAATCCCCGTGGATGCGCGACACGTTCAAAGATCTGTCCGAAGATCTGGAGGAAGCCAATGCAGAGGGCAAGCGCCTGATGGTGATCATCGAGCAGCGCGGCTGTATCTATTGCGAAAAGATGCACACCGAGGTTTTCCCCAATCCGACGATTGCCGATTATATCGAAGAGCACTTTTTTGTGGTGCAGCTGAACATGTTTGGCGACGTCGAGGTCACCGACTTTGACGGCACCACATTGTCCGAGAAAGATATGGTCAGCCGTTGGAATCTGATGTTCACGCCCACGATGATGTTTTTCCCTCAGGACGTTGCTGCTGATTCGACGGCTGTGCAGGCTGCGGCGGCCGTTGTGCCGGGCGCATTTGGGAAATGGACCACATATAACATGCTGCGTTGGGTCGTTGAAAAAGGCTATGAGACCGACGAGCCGTTTCAGAAATACCATGCCCGTATGATCGAAGCGGGCGGGTTGACCGATTAAATTAACCCTTTGTTCATTTGCTGCGCCGCAGAAACATGCAATAATCTGAATTTGTATTTGCGTTTTCAATGCGTCGCGGGTTAGTTTGATCCGATAACAATGCGAACATGCAGGGGAGGTGTCATGAAACGCACTCTAATTCTTGCCGCAGCTATGATCGGTTCAGGTGCTATTTTAGCTGCCGAGACTGTTTCATCAGCAGATGTGGTTTACGACGAATACGGATCAATCGCAGCGTCTTTGTCGGGGACGGCTGGCGATCCGGTTAATGGCATCGAAGTGATGTCGAGCCGTAGTCAAGGCAACTGTGTTGCTTGTCACCAAGTGTCCGATCTATCGGCTGCCTTCCAAGGCAACGTAGGTCCAAGCCTTGATGGTGCGGCGGACCGTTGGGATGAAGCGCAGCTGCGCGGCATCGTGGCAAACGCCAAGATTACATTCCCTGACTCGATCATGCCAAGTTTCTACAAAGAGACCGGCTATATCCGTGCAGGTAATGCTTACACAGGGAAGGCCGCAGGTGACGAATTGACCACGCTGCTGACCGCCCAACAAATCGAAGATGTCGTCGCATACCTTGCGACGCTCAAGGAATAACGTGGCCGAAAGGAGTGGCGACACAATGAAATTTACACGCAGAAATACAATGCTTATGGCATTTGGTGCGACAGCGGCGGCAATGCTGCCCGCGCGCGCAATGGCCAGCGTTGAAGATATCGTAGCGGCCTTTACTGGCGGTGCAGATGTCGGCAGCGAAGGTCTGACACTAACAGCCCCAGAAATTGCTGAAAACGGCAACACTGTGCCTATCGAAGTATCCGCGCCTGGTGCGGTTTCGATCATGGTTTTGGCGACTGGTAACCCGACACCGGGTGCGGCCACGTTTAACTTTGGTCCTTTGGCTGGTTCACAGGCGGCATCGACACGTATCCGCCTTGCGGGCACTCAAGATGTGATGGCGATTGCAAAGATGGCCGACGGTAGCTTTGTGCAGGTCACCCAAGAGGTGAAGGTCACAATCGGCGGCTGTGGCGGCTGATCAGGAGAATATGAAAAATGGCAGATAACGTAAAACCAAAGGTCCGCGTCCCCAAGACAGCAACAGCTGGCGAGGCGTTCACGATCAAAACACTGATTTCGCACCCAATGGAGTCCGGCCAGCGCAAAGACGGCGACGGCAATGTGATCCCACGCTCGATCATCAATCGCTTTACTTGCGATTTTGAAGGCGAGAACGTCATCGACATGACAATGGAACCTGCGATTTCCACAAACCCATACGTCGAGTTCGAAGCCATGGTGCCCGCAAACGGCACGATGACCTTTACTTGGTATGATGATGACGGATCGGTCTACACCGAAACGAAGGATATCGAAGTCAGCTAATCGCTGCGAAAGAAAGGGAGGATTAAAATGAAAAGAACCGGTCTTTTGCAAGCCGCTGGCCTGATTGGTCTGATCGCAATGGCTACGACAGCCACCGCGCAGGACGATAACCAGCTAGTTGTTAACGGTGAAATCGAGATGATCACGGACGCCCCTGCGCCCGAGAACATTGGCGGTCTGAAGACGATCTATTCCGGTTGGCGTTTCCGCCAGTCCGAAATGCAAGCGCTTCAGATGGATGACTTTGAAAACCCTGGTGCCTATGCCATCGACGAAGGTGTCGAGATGTGGGCCACAGCTGAAGGGTCCGAGGGCAAGTCTTGTGCCTCGTGCCACGAAGATATCGAAGATTCCATGGCAGGTGTCCGCGCGGTTTATCCCAAGTGGAACGAATCCAAGGGTCAGGTCATGACTTTGGCGCAGCAGATCAACGACTGCCGCACCGAACAAATGGGCGCCGAAGCTTGGAAGTACGATGGTGGCGACATGACATCCATGGAGGCCGCGATTTCTTTGCAGTCTCGTGGTATGCCAGTGAATGTTGCGACTGACGGTCCTGTTGCTGAAACTTGGGCCAAGGGTGAAGAAATCTACTACACCCGTTACGGTCAACTCGAGTTGAGCTGTGCGAATTGTCATGAAGACAACTATGACAACTACATTCGTGCCGATCACCTGAGCCAAGGTCAGATCAACGGTTTCCCAGCGTTCCGCATCAAAACGGGCAAGCTGACACAGACGCACAACCGTTTCAAAGGTTGCGTTCGTGATACCCGCGCTGAAACATTCAGCCCAGGTAGCGACGAGTTTGTTGCGCTTGAACTATATGTTGCCTCACGCGGTAACGGCCTGTCGGTCGAAGCGCCGTCCGTCCGTCCATAAACAAAACGTAAAGCCCGCCTCGGTTTCCGAGAGCGGGCTTTCATCTATCCAAAAATATTCACAAAGCTGCATGTGTTGTGTTCAAAGGACTGTCCCATGATCTCTCGCCGTCATTTTATGCAAGCCAGTATGGCCACCACCGCCCTTTACGGTGCCTCTGGGTTTGGGAACTGGGGTCGTTTGGCCGCCCAGCAAATGCTGACCCAGAACGATCTGCTGGACTTTGAAACCTCGGGCAATGTCACGTTGATCCACATCACCGACATTCATGCCCAGTTGATGCCTGTCTATTTCCGCGAGCCAGAGATCAACATCGGTGTCGGCGAAGTGATCGGCAAACCGCCCCATGTCACGGGCGCAGATTTCCGCAAGATGTACGGGATTGAGGATGGCACGCCGACCGACTACGCCCTGACTTACGATGACTTCACGGCCCTTGCCGGCACTTATGGCCGCATGGGTGGCATGGACCGTATCTCGACTGTGGTGAAATCAATCCGCGCTGATCGCCCCGATGCTTTGCTGCTTGATGGCGGTGACACATGGCAGGGCAGCATGACTGCGCTACGCACCAACGGCCAAGACATGGTTGATACGTTCAACGCGCTTGGCACCGATGCGATGACGTCGCATTGGGAATTCACCCTAGGCATCGACCGCGTCATGGAGATTGTCGAGAACGAGTTGAACCACCCGTTCCTTGGCGCAAATATTTTCGATACCGAATGGGATGAACGCGCATTCGAGCCATACAAAATGTTTGAACGTGGCGGCGTGCAAATCGCTGTGATCGGCCAAGCGTTCCCGTATATGCCGATTGCGAACCCAAAGTGGATGTTCCCTGACCTGTCCTTTGGTGTCCGCCAAGAAAACATGGCCGAACTGGTCGCCGAAGTCCGCGCCAAGGGCGCCGAATGTGTTGTGCTGTTGTCGCACAACGGCTTTGACGTGGACCGCAAGCTGGCAGCGAATGTCGATGGGATCGACGTCATTTTGACAGGCCACACACATGACGCGCTGCCCGAACCAGTGCAGGTCAACAACACCTTCCTGATCGCATCCGGTAGCCACGGTAAATTCGTGACCCGACTGGATCTGGATATTCGCGACGGCGAGATGAAGGGCATCAAGCACCGTTTGATCCCGATCTTCAGCGACGTGATTGCGCCCGATCCTGAAATGACCGCAATGGTCGACGCTATCCGCGCCCCATACCAAGACGAGCTGACAGAGGTGATCGGTAAAACGGATTCCTTGCTGTATCGTCGTGGTAATTTCAATGGCACGTGGGACGACCTGATCTGTAACGCCCTGATTTCTGAGCGCGAGGCAGACATCGCCTTGTCTCCTGGTTTCCGTTGGGGCGCGTCACTGTTGCCCGGTGATGACATCACCCGCGAGGATATTTTCAACGCCACCGCCATGTCCTATCCAGAGGCATACCGGTCCGAGATGACGGGTGAAACATTGCACGTCATCATGGAAGATGTGGCCGATAACCTGTTCAACCCTGACCCATATTACCAGCAAGGCGGCGACATGGTCCGCGTTGGTGGCATGGGCTACCGGATTGATATCAACAAGCCACAGGGCGAGCGCATTACTGAAATGACGCTGCTCAAAACTGGCGAATTGATCGACCCCGCTCAAACTTATGTTGTCGCTGGCTGGGCCAGTGTGAATGAGGGCACCGAAGGCCCCACAATTTGGGATGTGGTTGAAGACTTTGTCAAACGGAGCGGCACTGTGACCGTTGACCCGAATACGTCCGTAAAGGTTGTGGGCGCTTAAACTAACTGACGTTTCAAACGAAAGAGACATCTGATGATTGATCAATTTAAAGGCATGAAGCCCTCTCGCCGCGCGTTCCTGCGCGGGGCCGCTGCGACGGGTGTCGCGGCTGTTGGCACAAAGGCCGCCGCAGAAGGCGAAGCCGCAATTTTAGAAAAGCAGCCATGGTCCCAGTTTCTGGGCAAGGGCGTGGATGAGGCCCCCTATGGGATGCCGTCTGCGTTTGAGGCTGATGTAACGCGTAAGACCGTGCCTTGGCTGACGGCGGAGTCGATCTCGTCGATCAACTTTACCCCGCTGCACGAATTGGACGGGATCATCACCCCGAACGGTCTGTGCTTTGAGCGTCACCACGGCGGCACCGCCGAGATTGACCCCGCAGAGCACCGCATCATGATCAACGGTCTTGTGGACCGTGAATTGGTATTCACGATGGAAGACCTGATGCGTTTTCCCCGTGAAAATCATGTCTATTTCCTAGAATGTGCTGCCAATTCTGGCATGGAATGGCGCGGCGCCCAGTTGAACGGCTGTCAGTTTACCCACGGTATGATCCATAACGTGATGTACACGGGTGTGCCGCTGCGTCTGTTGTTGGAAGAAGCAGGCGTTAAGACCGAAGGCAAATGGCTGCTAGCCGAAGGTGCCGATGCCGCTGGCATGACCCGTTCCATCCCGATGGAAAAGGCCCTTGATGATTGTCTTGTCGCGTTCAAAATGAACGGCGAGGCCTTGCGTCCAGAGCAGGGTTATCCTGTCCGCTTGGTTGTTCCCGGTTGGGAAGGCAACATGTGGATCAAGTGGCTGCGCCGCTTGGAAGTGGGGGATCAGCCATGGCATCACCGCGAGGAAACATCCAAATACACCGACCTTTTGGGTGATGGTCAGGCCCGTCGTTTCACATGGGAAATGGATGCCAAGTCTGTCATCACCAGCCCAAGCCCGCAAAAGCCGATCACACATGGCAAAGGTCCATTGGTCATCACTGGCGTTGCATGGTCTGGCCGCGGCATGATCCCGCGCGTTGATGTGTCGATTGATGGCGGTGCTACATGGGCCGAGGCGCGCATGTCCGGTCCAAGCATGGATAAGTCGATGCACCGCTTCTATTACCAGATTGATTGGGATGGTTCGCCGCTGCTGCTGCAAAGCCGCGCCCATGACAGCACAGGCTATGTGCAACCGACCAAAAACCAGCTGCGCGAAGTGCGCGGTCTGAACTCTATCTACCACAATAACGGCATCCAAACCTGGGCTGTAAATTCTGACGGGGTGGCTGAAAATGTCGAAGTTTCTTAAAGTTATCGCAGGCGCTGCCCTGCTATCCGCCACATCGGCACATGCTGAAATGGGTCTTGGCCGCGAAGCCACGCCTGAAGAAGTCGCCGCGTGGGACATTGATATTCGCCCTGACGGCATGGGTCTGCCTGTTGGCAGCGGTGACGTTTATACAGGCGAAGAATTGTGGCTGGAAAACTGTTCTGTCTGTCACGGTGATTTCGCCGAAGGGACGGGCCGCTGGCCGGTTCTTGCAGGTGGCTTTGGCACGTTGGAGGGTGATCGCCCTGTTAAGACAGTCGGGTCTTACTGGCCGTATCTGTCCACTGTCTATGACTACATCTACCGCGCGATGCCGTTCGGCAATGCCCAGTCGTTGTCGCATGATGATGTCTATGCGCTGACTGCGTATCTGCTATATTCCAACGATCTGGTGGATGACGAGTTCGAGTTGTCCAACGAGAACTTTACCGATGTGGAAATGCCAAACGCGCCTAACTTCTTTATGGACGACCGCATGGAAACAGAGTTTCCATTGTTCACGGTCGAGGCCTGTATGGAAGGCTGTAAGGATAACGTTGAAATCACCGCACGTGCGGCTGTGATCGATGTGACCCCTGACGCCGCTGGTGGCGATCTTGAAGGCGGCGGTGAAGCCCCAGCAGCGGCCGAAGAAGCCCCCGCCGAGGAAGCGCCGGTTGTCGAAGAAGCAGTGGTTGAAGAACCCGCCGCTTTGGACATGGCTTTGGTCGCTGAAGGTGAAAAGAATTTCCGCCAGTGTAAGTCTTGCCACCAAGTGGGTGAGGGCGCGAAAAACCGCACTGGTCCAGTTTTGAACGGTATCGTTGGCGCGACGGCAGGTATGGTTGATGGCTTCCGTTATTCCGGTGATATGGCTGACGCGGGTGCGGGCGGTCTGGTCTGGACACCAGAGGAATTGACCGCATTCTTGGCGGATCCAAAGGGCTATATGTCCGGCACCAAGATGACGTTCCGTGGCGTACGTGATGAAGAAGACATCGCGGGCATCATCGAGTATCTTAAAAGCTTTGCCGAATAAGTAACTTGAAACGGGCAAGCGGCGGCATGATGTTGCCGCGGCCCACCACCAAAAAGGGGATCGTCGTGAAACAGTTTCTGTTAGCCGCCGCTGTCGCAGTATTTGGTCAAAGTGCTGCCGCAGAGAATGAAACCCACTATGTCTTTGATGGCAGTTTTGATGACGCCACTTTTAGCGTCGAAAGTGCCATTGTTGGTCGCGGTCTGGTGATTGATTACATCAGCCATACAGGCGAGATGTTGAACCGCACGCAAGGCGATATTGAGGGCGCTGTCGCCCTTTATGATGGCGCCGATATTTTTGTTTTCTGCTCGGCTGTTCTGTCGCGCAAAATGATGGAAGCAGATCCGTTGAACGTCGCTCAATGTCCTTACGGGATATATGTGGCTGACCGCGCGGGCGAAGTCACAATTGGTTACCGCCATTATCCTGATGGCGTCATGCAAGAAGTTCAGGCCCTGCTGGACGATATCGCGCGCGAGGCTGTTGGCGAATAATGATCTATGAAGACTTTTTTGCCGCGCAGCTGACCCAGTTGCGCGACGATGGAAACTATCGCGTATTTGCCGATCTTGAACGTCATAATGGTGACTTTCCCCATGCCACGAACCGTGTGGGGGAGGCTGTGCGCGAAGTCACGATCTGGTGCTCGAATGACTATCTGGGCATGGGCCAACACCCCGCTGTTTTGGCTGCGATGCACGATGCGCTGGATTCTAGCGGCGCGGGTGCTGGTGGCACGCGCAACATTTCCGGTACGACCCATAATCACGTCTTGCTAGAACGTGAGTTGGCCGATTTGCACGGTAAAGAGGATGCGCTTTTGTTCACCTCTGGCTATGTTTCGAACTGGGCAGCGCTTAGCACGCTGGCGTCGCGCATCCCTGATTGCTTGGTGCTATCGGACGCGCTGAACCATGCGTCGATGATCGAAGGCATTCGCCATTCCCGCGCCAAATGTCAGGTTTGGCGTCACAATGATGTGGAACATCTTGAGGAACTACTGGCCGCCCAACCGTTGGATCGCCCCAAGCTGATCGCGTTCGAATCCGTCTATTCGATGGACGGTGATATTGCACCGATTGCCGAGATTTGCGCGCTGGCCGAAAAGTATAACGCGATGACCTACCTAGATGAGGTTCACGCCGTTGGCCTATACGGTCCACGCGGTGGGGGTATCGCAGAGCGCGAAGGTCTGATGGACCGCATCACCTTGATCGAGGGCACGCTTGGAAAGGCGTTTGGCGTGGTTGGCGGTTACATCACGGGCAGCATCGCAATGTGTGATTTCATCCGTAGTTTTGCCAGCGGGTTTATCTTTACGACGGCTTTACCGCCGGCGGTCGCGGCGGGGGCTGCGGCGTCTATCCGTCATCTTAAGACCAGCGCTGCGGAACGTGACGCCCAGCAATCGCGGGTGGCCGAGGTTCGTGAAAAGCTGACAAAAGCGGGTATTCCCCATGTAGAGAACCCCAGCCATATTATCCCCGTCATGGTCGGTGATCCGGTGAAATGTAAGTTCATTTCGGACACGCTGATGGACGAATTCGGGATTTATATTCAGCCGATCAACTATCCGACGGTGCCAAAAGGGACCGAGCGTTTGCGCATCACCCCGTCGCCCGTGCATAGCCCCGACGACGTAGATCGCTTGATTGCGGCCTTGGGAAATTTGTGGACCCGTTGCCAATTGTCCCGCGTGCAGATGGCTGCGCAATAGAAGTTTGATACACATCAACGTCCGCCCGTCATTAGCGCGGTAATGGAGCTGTATGATGGAACAATTGATTACGGTTTACGGTGAAGATGCGGTCTTGATGGCCGCAGGTGCGCTTGTTGGCGGCTTGTTTGGCGCCACGGCGCAACATTCGCGGTTTTGCTTGCGTGCCGCCACCGTCGAGCTGGCCGAGGCCAAGTTTGGCCCGCGTATTGCGATATGGTTGATCGCCTTTTCGGCCGCTGTGGTCAGCGTGCAATTTGCGATTTCGCTGGGGTGGCTGGATGTGTCCCAGTCGCGCCAACTGGCCGCGGCGGGTAGCATGTCGGGCGCGATCATAGGCGGGGTGATGTTCGGTGTTGGTATGATTTTGGCACGCGGCTGTGCCAGTCGGTTGCTCGTGTTATCAGCCACTGGAAACCTACGCGCGATAGTCACGGGGCTGGTGTTGACGCTGGTTGCGCAAATGTCGTTGCGCGGCGTTTTGGCCCCCGCCCGCGAGGCCTTGGCAACGATCTGGATGGTGCCGGGCGGTGCTGCGCGCAGCATTCTGGAGCAGGTGCATATCGGGCATATGCTGGCGGGTCTGATCTCGCTGGCTGTGTTGATTTCGGCCTTGGTTCTGGCACGTAGCAAGGCGGTGAAAACGTCCCATGCGGTTGCCGCTGTTGGCGTGGGCTTGGCCGTCGCCTTGGGCTGGATCGCGACCTATGCGGTGGCGTCCAATTCGTTTGAAGTCGTTGCGATTTCGTCG
>Ga0209532_1002407_pt1 | contig 13316 bp, 10 predicted proteins | sample COG_02_FD_184746 | JGI IMG/M metagenome (GOLD analysis project Ga0209532, IMG submission 184746) | Pelagic Microbial community sample from North Sea - COGITO 998_met_02 (SPAdes) (version 2) | ecosystem: Environmental > Aquatic > Marine > Neritic zone/Coastal water | place: Helgoland, sampling... | reverse complement strand
CAAAAAATCTTCTTTTTTACCCGGTAATATGGCCAATGCTTTGAAGGCCATGCGCAGTAAAAAATTATTCTTAAGATGATAAAGTTTGCCCATATTGGTGGACATGTTTTGAATTTTTGCCGTGCGTGATAATCGGTTGCGCTGATAGAGTTGCAAACCTTGCTCAACATTTGAAGCCTGATCTAAGGCCCGTTGTAAGATGCGCCCATCCTCAATCGCCATGGCGGCACCTGAGGCCATAAAAGGTAAGGTGGCATGCGCGGCGTCACCCAGCAAAGTGACGCGCTTAGAACTCCACTGGGTCAATGGCTTGTGGTTATGCAGGGCCCAGCGATAGCACTGGTCTTTATCCACAGCGGCTATCACTGCTTGAACGGTTGGGTGCCAACCGTCAAAGTCTTGTTCGAGTTCTGCCTTGGGGGCCTTGGTGGTCCAAGACGCCTCCTCCCAAGTGCTATGTTCAACTACGCCAACAAAATTCACTAACTGCTGTTTACGCAAATAATAAATAACCATATGTTTGTTGGGACCAACAAAATTACTAACCGTTTTTTCCATGAAATCTGCGGGCAATCTATCTACTGGTACCACACCGCGCCAGGCAACATTGCCGGTAAAAATCGGCGCTTTTTTACCCAGTAGTTGATCACGAATAACCGACTTAACACCATCTGCCGCTACAAGACAGTCGCCTTCAAACTGGCTGCCATCGGCGCAGTGCACGGTCACTTTATTCGCTTCTTCTGTGTAGCGAACCACTGTGGTATTTAAAGCGACGGGGGCAGGGTCATTGGCGAGAAATGCGCTGGCCAATATTTGATGCAGGTCTGCGCGATGGACATGTAAATAGGGTGCGCCGTGGCGCTCTAAATAATTTTTACCGAAAGGTAGGCTATAGAGAACCTCACCAGTTTTATGGTCACGAAAATCTGCTCGCAGTGGGTCTACAGCAATCGCTTCTATCTGAGATCTCAGGCCAAGGTAGTCGAGCACTCGAAGAGCATTGGCACCGCACTGAATGCCAGCGCCGACTTCTGTAAATTCAACTGCGTGCTCAAGTAGCTGAACTTGATGCCCATTTTTTTGCAGACACAGAGCAGCGGTAAGTCCGCCGATGCCCGCACCTGCAATGATTACTTTCATGGGTTTACACTGCTCATTAAGAAAGCGCACCCTCGGTGCCTAATGCTGTTATTTCCTGTTCTGAGAAACCCCATTGGGCCAGCACCTCTTGGGTGTCAGCACCCTCTGCAGAGGGCGATGTAGGCGTTGCACAGTCTGAACGGGTAAACCTGGGTGCTGGTGCTGGCTGAGTTAGCCCATCGATTTCAATATAGGTTTTGCGCGCCACATTGTGTGGGTGAACCGGTGCTTCTCGATAGTTGAGTACGGGGGCAAAACACACATCGGTGCCTTCCATAACCTCACACCATTGGGCCTGTGATTTGGTTTTAAATATCTCGATCAAACTGATCTTCATCTGCGGCCACTGGGTCTTATCATAGGGGTTGGCAAATTCTTCAGGATCCAGGTTAGCCTTCTCAACTAACAGGGCATAAAACTGGGGCTCAATGGAACCGATGGAGACAAAACGTCCATCGCTGGTTTCATAAACATCGTAATAGGGTGCGGGACCATCGAGCATATTACTGCCTCGCTCTGGAATCCAGGCACCCAGTTTATCCATACTGTGAAACATCGACATTAGGCTAGCGGAGCCATCGGTAATGGCGGCATCGATCACATCACCTTTGCCTGATCGCTGGGCTTCATAGAGCGCAGCTAACATGCCCATAACGAGATACATACTGCCACCAGCATAGTCACCCACTAGGTTTAGCGGTACCACTGGCTTTTCTGGCGTGCCAATGGCGGCCAGTGATCCGGTCAGGGAGATATAGTTAATATCATGGCCGGCGGTTTTGGCCAGCGGCCCGGTCTGGCCCCAGCCGGTAATGCGGCCAAAGACTAAACGCGGGTTGCGCTTATGGCACTGCTCTGGACCAAAACCCAAACGCTCGGCGACACCGGGGCGGAAACCTTCAAACAGCATATCCGCAGATTCCACCAGTCGCAGCAATGCTTCAACGCCTGCTGGGGTTTTAAGATTTAGGGCGATGGATTTTTTGCCCCTTGAGTTACAGTCCATCGCGGCGGGCAGTGCAACCAGACCACCCCCTTTGGATGAGCGTTCAACCACGATCACTTCGGCACCCATATCGGCCAGCAACATACCAGCAAAAGGCCCGGGGCCAATGCCTTTGATCTCTATTATTTTTACACCTGCTAATGGGCCCATTTCTTAATCCTTATTATTTTTATAATGTATGTAAATCTTCGGGTCTATCAATATCCAGTGCGGCCTCGGGCAGGGCTATTTCTGTGACAGAAATTTCTTCATTATTAAGCAATTTTTTAGCACCGCTGTCTTCTGTCAGCTCCTGCAGCTGTTGAAAATAACTGCGCGGAAAAATCGCTGGTACGCCACGCGCACCGCAATAATGTGCAGCCACAATATTATCACCCTCAAAGGCCTTTGCTATTACTTGAAGCTGCTCTGGGCCAATATGAATTTGGTCGGCCAGTAGAATTAACACGCCATTGGTTTCTGTATCCACATGCTTGGCCCCGCAGGCAATGGAAGCACCTAGCCCCTGCTGCCAATGAGAGTTAACAATGATCTCTACCCCTAAAATCTGCGGCTCGATCTGATCTGCATGTGCGCCCAACACCACTGAGACCTTATTGGGAAAAATGGCGGTGGCGCTGTCTATGCAGCGCTGTAGCAATGTCTGTCCCTGATACTGGGCGAGCTGTTTGGGGGAGCCAAATCGGGTGGCGGCTCCGGCGGCCATAATAAGTACCCCAATATTGCTGGTCATAAAAATCGACGATTATCGGTGAAACTGTCCAGTGCGCCACTTAGGGACACGCCATTGGCTTGCTGCAATACTCCATGGCACTCCGCTAATATTGACAGGGCAATACCCTCGGGGAGTTCGGCTCCCAAATCTAAACCGGCCGGACCGGCGATAGGAATGCGCAAAGTCTCTACCCTTAACCCCGCTAAGGCTAACACCTGCTGCTGCCGAGCTATTGGCCCAAGCAACGCTAAATACCTTACAGAGGAAGCCTGTAACGTTTTAATGGCATGAGCATCCATCTCTAGGTTATGACACATCACCACTGCTGCATCCCACTGAGTAAATGCAGGGGTATCGATTAGGTTATTAATAGGACAGTCTAAAAGGACATCCGCAGCCAAGAAATATTCTCGTCGCCCATTGGCGGGTCGAGAGTCCCAGAGCGTTACTGTCCACCCTAGATTTTTCGCCATTGTTACTAGCGGCTGTGCGTCCACACCACCCCCCAACACCAGAATATGGGGTTGCGGTTTAATCTGCGTGACTAACCAGGTTTGGTTTTCTTCGGTGACTAGACCCGGCTTCTCTGTCGCACCTGAACGCAACCAACGACTTTGGGCATCGGCATTGTCAGCGACAAGCTGCCAATATTGGCCCTGTGCATGCTCTGCCAGATGATCGCGAATATCGCCAAGATTGAGATAATTATTTGCCGCCTGAATAGGCTGCAATAAAATATAAACGGTGCCACCACAGCCAATACCCAACTGAAAGGAAATATCGTCTTCGTCACTGCCATCGTAACAAACGGTTAGAGACTGTTGACTGCGCATCACCCGCGCTGCCTGCAACTGAATATCGGCTTCTAAGCAGCCGCCACTGAGCAGGCCATACTGCTGACCAAGGTCATTAAACAGCATCATTGCGCCAGATTTACGGTAGGAGGGGCCTTCGGTCTTATAGACGGTAGCTAGTACCCACAGCTGAGAATCTCGCTGCGGGTACCAGATATCCAGAAGATGCTTGAGATGGTTAACCATCCCAGCATTTTACGCATTTACAGATTTTTAGCTATCGGCTGCATTGACCTCAGCGCCATTTAGCGCGTACCAACCAATATAGATGTAGCACAGCATTGGCACTATAAAGCTCAGCTGAATACCGATGCTATCGGCGGCAACACCCTGAACTAGCGGAATAAGTGCACCACCAACAATCGCCTGACAAACTAGGCCAGAACCTTTGCTCGTCATTGAACCCAGACCTTTAACGGCCAGAGTAAAGATGGTTGGGAACATAATGGAGTTGAAGAAGCCAACGGCCAGAATCGACCACATGGCCACATCGCCTGTGCTGTTCATGCTGACGATAATCATAATAATCGCGATAAGCGCATTAACCGCAAGATACTTAGTGGCAGCAACGTAGTTCATTAGCACTGCACCGACGAGACGCCCGATCATTGCCGCGCCCCAGTAGTAAGCAACCATCTCACCCGCATCCGCCGTACTCATACCTGCAATAGAGCTCTCGGAGAAATAGTTGACTAGGAAGCTTCCGATAGAAACTTCACCGCCGACATAAAGGAAGATTGCTAGGGCACCTAATACCAGTGAGCGGTGCTCCCAGATATTGCCATCCGACTCTTCGCCTGTGGCTTCAACATGGGCCAATTTCGGCAATTTAATGTTTCTAAATACCAATGCTGCTGCAATAAGCAGACCCGCAATCATTAGGTAGGGACCCTGAACCGCCGAAGCATCCGCAGCAACCACGCCCAGAATCAGCGATGCGCCGATAATGGGGCCAACGGTCGTTCCCAGAGAGTTAGCAGCCTGCGCCAAATTTAACCGGCTAGCGGCGGTTTTTTCTGGCCCTAGCGCTGCCACGTAGGGATTGGCTGCAACCTGCAAGATGGTGATACCACTGGCCAGTACAAAGAAGGCAAACAGAAATAGTCCATACATATGAAAGCTTGCAGAGGGATAAAAAAGGATACAACCGGCAGCAGTAGTCAGCAGACCAAGCACAATGCCCTGCTGATAACCGACCTTATCAATGAGTCTGCCAGCGAAGGGTGACACGATAAAGTAAGCACCGAAGAAACAAAACTGCACCAACATTGCCTGGGTGTAGTTAAGGTCGAAGGACTCTTTTAAAAATGGAATTAAAATATCATTTAGAACTGTAATAAAGCCCCAAAAGAAAAACAGACAGGTCATCGCGATAAACGCAAATGTCTGTGTGCCCTGCTCTTGGCCTTCAGCCGCTTTTGCTGTTGAGTTTCCTGCAGTTGGACCCGCCATGTGTTTCCCCAAATATTGTGTATTTATAGTTTTGCTAACAATCTAGGGTAAATTGGCTGAGTTGGCCATGCAAGGCGTGTTTGAGGCAGATAGGCTTTTTGGTCGCAAGATAGCGCTGTTTTATCGTCTTTAGCGCTGTTTAGGGGCTATCTAGACGGTAATAGGCGCTAATTAAGAGCGATAAAAGGGTAGGCCAATAAGTAAGAAGTTTTTAGGTAGATTTAGCGGGCAGCCAGCATGGCGCGCATAACCTGCTTGAGACCATTGTGATTGGTGCGCATCTCGTCGAGATTATCAGGGTCGCTCATCCAGTGATAAACAATGCCACTGACCGAGGCCGTAAAGTGGTCGGCAATCAAGGCTGTATCTAGACTCGGTGCCAACAGACCTCGTTCAATGCCCTGCTCTATCCAGCTGATTACATCGCCACGGCGACGTTTGTGAATCCCTAAAATAACTGGCTTAAGCTGAGACTCAGGGGCTAAGGCTTCAAACCACAGACGGTAAAAGGCCTCTACATGCTTGGGGGCATCTTCGCAAAACTGGATATGGGCATCTAATGCGGCGGCAATGGCTTCGTAGCCATATTTGTCTTTGGTCACTAGGGTCAGTTCGGCAAGCCATTCATCCCCCACGGATCTGAGCACAAAATCAAACAGGCCCTCTTTGTTACCAAAGCGATACCCTGCCAGGCCACGAGAGTAACCGGCCTTTTCTCCCACATCTTTCAATGTTGCCTGCCCGGTACCGCGCTCGACAATAAGGTCGACCGCAGCTTCCAGCATTTTGGCATCGGAGATTTCTTTGCGTTCGACCTGAGTCAGCCGAAGGGCTTTAGACATTATTTATTATCCTAAATATCGAGTCTTACACTGTTAACCAAAATCAAAGGTCAAGCACGCATGATGCGCCGGTAGTTTGCGCCACAAGTCGGCAAAATATCAAGCATCATTACATGCTGCGGCGATACTGCCCGCCAACATCAAACAGGGCATTGGTAATCTCGCCCAATGAACAGCAGCGCACAGCTTCCATTAACACCTCAAAACCGTTGCCACCTTCACTCACTGTATCCTGCAAGCGTTTGAGCACTTCAGCGGAATCCGCACCATGCTCTTTTTGGAATGCTCTAAGACGCTTTATTTGGCTTTGCTTTTCGGCATCAGTGGAACGAGCCAGTTCAATTTCCATCGGCTCTTCTTCAGCCTCATTAAGGAAGGTATTCACACCAACAATGGGGAATGAACCATCATGTTTTTTGTGCTCATAGTACAGCGACTCTTCCTGAATCTTGCCGCGCTGATAGCCAGTTTCCATGGCACCCAGTACACCACCACGATTAGAGATTTTTTCAAATTCCTGGAGTACGGCCTCTTCGACAAGGTCGGTTAACTCGTCAATAATAAACGCGCCCTGACTTGGGTTTTCATTTTTCGCTAGGCCCCACTCTTGATTGATAATCAGCTGAATCGCCAGCGCTCGGCGCACAGACTCTTCCGTGGGCGTGGTAATGGCTTCATCGTAAGCATTGGTGTGCAGGCTATTACAGTTGTCATAAATCGCGATTAAGGCTTGCAGGGTAGTGCGAATATCGTTGAAGTTCATTTCCTGAGCATGAAGTGAGCGGCCCGAGGTTTGGATATGGTATTTCAGTTTTTGGCTGCGCGGGTTGGCTTTATAGAGGTCGCGCATCGAGGTTGCCCAGATACGTCGAGCCACTCGGCCCATGACGGTGTACTCGGGATCCATACCATTAGAGAAGAAGAATGACAGGTTGGGAGCGAAGTCATCAATGTTCATGCCACGCGCCAGGTAGGCTTCCACAAACGTAAAGCCATTGGATAGCGTGAAGGCCAGCTGGGAGATCGGGTTAGCCCCGGCTTCGGCAATATGATAGCCAGAGATCGATACTGAGTAAAAGTTACGGATCTGCTCGTCGATAAAGAACTGCTGCATATCACCCATCATGCGCAGACTAAATTCCGTGGAGAAGATACAGGTATTCTGACCCTGATCTTCTTTGAGAATGTCGGCCTGAACAGTGCCGCGCACGCGCTGTAAAGTATTGCTGCGCAGGGTCTGGTATTCATCATCCTTGGGCTGGCGACTTTGCTCAGCCACAAACTGATCGACCTGCTGATCGATGGCAGTGTTTAAAAACATTGCCAAAATCGTGGGGGCCGGTCCGTTAATGGTCATGGATACCGAGGTAGATGGATTGCACAGATCAAAGCCATCATAGAGGGCTTTCATGTCATCCAGGGTACAGATAGACACGCCAGCATTACCGACCTTGCCATAAATATCGGGCCGTTCATGGGGATCAAATCCGTACAGAGTCACCGAATCAAAGGCGGTAGAAAGCCGTTTTGCTTCGGAGTGCTCCGACAGCGCCTTAAAACGACGGTTGGTTTTAAAGGCATCGCCCTCACCGGCAAACATACGTGCTGGGTCTTCGCCCTCACGTTTAAAGGGAAATACACCAGCGGTGTATGGGAACTCACCGGGAAGGTTTTCCCGCATCAACCATTTAAGCAACTCACCATGGTCTTCAAAACGCGGCAGAGATACCCGAGAAATTTTATTGCCGGACAGAGAAATGGTATTGAGTTTGGTGACAATCTGTTTGCCATTGGGCAAGACATCGACTTTTTCGTCGCCGCTATAGGCTTCCACCACGGCAGGCCAGTTTTCGAGCAACTTGCTCGCCGTACTGTCCATGGCCTGCTTGCGCTCGGCGATAAGACTGTCGATAGTCCCAGGGGCATCGCTGCCACTCTCTAACAACATAGATTTTGTTGCGGCCAACTGCTGCTGCTGACGGGCCAGATTAGCCTGCACAACAACCTGCTGATGATAGTTGCGCACACCAGCGGCAATCTCAGCCAGATAGCGCTGACGATCTGCGGGGACCACCACGGTTTTTTCGGAAGGCGTTCTACAATCAACTTTGGCCAGATGCTGTTCAAAGCTGCGCAGGCCACGAACCTGTAATAGCTTAACCAGCTCCTGATAAGCAGCGGTGACGCCGTCATCATTAAAACGTGAGGCAATGGTGCCAAAAACAGGCATCTCATCGGGCGCCTGAGTCCAGGCCTCGCGGTTGCGTTGAACCTGTTTGCAAACATCGCGGTAGGCGTCATCGCTACCCTTGCGATCGAATTTATTAATAATCGCCAGCTCGGCATAATCGAGCATATCAATTTTTTCTAGCTGACTCTGGGCGCCAAACTCTGGGGTCATCACATAAATTGGAATATCCACATAGGGCACTATGCCCGCATCGCCCTGACCAATACCTGGGGTCTCAACCACGACTAGATCGAAGCCACCCAGACGCATTGCACAGACGATATCTTTTAGGGCGGCTGGCACTTCACCAGTAGCACCGCGCGTGCCGATTGAGCGCATATAGATAGAGGGATGATAGATCGAGTTCATACGGATACGGTCGCCGAGCAGGGCACCTCCGGTTTTCCGTCTTGTGGGATCAATGGCGAGTACGGCAATCTTAAGTTCATCGGCACTGTCTTGGCGGAAGCGACGGATCAATTCGTCAGTTAGTGAGGACTTACCAGCGCCACCAGTACCGGTAATACCCAATACTGGCACTGTGGCACTAAGAAACTGTGCCTGCTCACGAAGGGAATTCTGCTGGTCTTGGCTTAGTTCATCTCGCTCGATAGCGGTGATAAGACGGGATAGATTATTGCGCCCCTGCTCACCAGAAAGCACCTCGGCGGATACGCTAATGTCGTTGTAGGAACCCAAGGAACAGCGCTCAATCATGTCGTCGATCATGCCTACTAGGCCTAGGTTCTGACCATCGTAGGGGGAGTAGATACGCTCGACACCATAGGCCTCAAGCTCTTTGATTTCTTCCGGCACGATCACACCGCCGCCACCGCCAAAGATTTTAATATGCTCCGCGCCCGCTTCTTTAAGCAGATCAACCGCGTACTTAAAGTACTCCACATGGCCACCCTGATAGGAGCTAATGGCAATACCCTGAGCGTCCTCTTGCAAGGCAGTTTGCACTACCTCTGCCACGGATCGATTGTGTGCGAGATGAATCACCTCAACACCAGCACCCTGAAGTATGCGGCGCATAATATTAATCGCGGCATCATGGCCATCAAACAGGCTGGCTGCGGTAACGAATCTTAAGGGAATGCCTTTTTTCGCGGATATATTTTCGCTGGCGGCACCGGCGGTATCATTGGCACTGGCTGACTGGTTGGCGGACGTATTCATGTTCTCTCCATTGATCAGGGGCAAGTGGCCTGACATTAACGTTTGTTTAAGTTTTGTATACCGTTAGTTTAATTATCTTGCTTGTTGCATGCAAGTATCTTTATCGGCACAATAATGCAAAGGGTGAGTTAAGGCTCATTAGCAATCAGATTAGGGGTTACGGCCGGTTAGCCGAGTATTTCATCGCCATAATCAAAATAGTCCGCAATCGCCAAACCAGCGGCGACACTGGTAAAGGGATCATGCTCAACCACCTTACCGGCGAATTGATTGTCGAGAATGTCTTTTACCGCAGGAATTAGCGATGAGCCGCCGGTGCGCAATACCAGGTCAATATCGCTTGCCTGAAGGCTGGCTTTATTGAGTATCAGGGTGATGGCCTGCTCAAGCTGAAAGAGCAAATCGGAGATCATAACTTCAAACTCCCAGCGTTCGAGCGTCACTTCAATATCAATCTCTGGGATGTCCAGCACGGCGGAGTCATGCACTGATAGCTCGGCTTTAAAGGCCTTGATCGCCTCAAACACCTGATAGCTATAATTCTGTTTAATAAGGTCATAGAGGCGCTTGAACTTGGTCGCTGCCTCATCGGGCTCGACCATGCGCTGCATTACCGGCGCTGTGTATTTATTCTGGTTAAGCATGTAGCTAATAGGCCAATTGATCAGCAGGTCTTCAAATTCACCAAAGGGAAACAATGTATCTACGTTTGAGCCGTCAACGACTCGACGCCATCGCTCGCCCTTCCCCAGCAACGGAAAAACCAGCTCGCGAAAAATGGTCTGATCAATTTTATCGCCCCCGAGTGCAATACCATGGGTCGCCTCGACTTTAAATGAATCTCCCCTGCGGCTGAGAATACTGAAATCCAAGGTGCCACCACCAAAATCCACGGTCAATACTCGCTGATCGGCATTTTCAGGATGGTTATACAGGTAGCTAATGGCTGCAGCTGTTGGCTCAGGGCAAAACGACTGCTGGGTTATCCCCGCATGGCGATAGGATTCACTGAGACGCTCTAAGGCAACATTATTGCGCCCCTGCTCAATGCCTTCGAAATTAACCGGATGGCCCAGACAGGCATGGGTGGTGTCTTCTAGGTTCTGCTGCAATGCCTTACGAATACCCACTAAAATTGGAGTAACCAAGGCAACAAGACGAAAAGCTCGATCAAAAATTAATGTGCGTCCGCTGTCAGAACTGCCCAGCAAGCGCTTGGTGCCTCTAAACAAACGCCCGGGCAGGCTAGCGTCATTAAATGCCTGACCATAGATTTTGCTAGTTTCACCCTCTCCCGCCGGGCCATCTGGGCTACCTGTGCCCGTTCTAGCCTCACCCAAAACCTCAAGACTCAACTCAACCTTTCTGCCTTGATTGCCCTTTATATAGTCATCAATGGCGGTCTGACCTATGGACGTTACAAAGTCCCTGTCCACATAATTAGCCGAGGGCATAATGGCATTGTGCTCAGTGAGCCTTACCAATGTAACTTCTTCGCCATCAAAAACGGCAGCTGCACTATTGCTGGTACCAAAATCAATACCGATGCCAAAGGTGGACGCTGACTCCCTTGAAAAGGAAGGTGAAAGAGGCTGCTTGGGGGAGTGCATAGGAAATTGTCGCTATGAATAAAAATAATGACTAGAAAATAGTGGATTGGGAGTATTTTAGACTAAAATGCCCTCCGCTGCTGTAGATAGATGACTGTTATTTTCAGTAGACCTAACAATCTTAGCCGATGAAATTATTAGGCTAAAACCCTAACTAGAATAAAAATGGAGCCCCAAATGCCGATCATAAATTACGTTGAATTTAACGGAAAAGAACATGCAGTAGACGTTGCCGAGGGTGTCAGTCTGATGCAAGGCGCTATGGACAATATGATCGAGGGGATTATTGCCGAATGTGGCGGTTGCGGCGTGTGCTGTACCTGTCATTGCATGATTGATCCCCAGTGGGCCGAGACTGCAGGCGCTGCAACTAAAGATGAAAGTGAACTACTTGAAATACTCGACACCAGAGAAGAAAACAGCCGCCTAAGCTGCCAGGTTAGGGTAACCGCAGCAATGGATGGCATGGTGGTTAGGCTGCCAGAGTCTCAATACTAGATAGTCACAGTACTAGTGAGCTAAAGAGCACTAAAGAGACTTAAACCGCAGCCACCTGCCATGGATAAAAAATTACGATGTATCCTCTAGATTATATTCAGCCAGTTTTTCGCCCGCCCAGTGAAGCTCGGTCATTGATTCTTCAGGTCACCAATGGTTGTTCTTACAATAAGTGCACCTTTTGTGAAATGTACACGGATGAAGACAAGCGCTTTAGCCCCAAACCCATCGAGAAAATCGAAGAGGAGCTACGCGGCCTTGTCAAAGCAGGTTATCCGGTAAAGCGAGTATTCCTCGCTGACGGTGATGCCATGACATTAAGTACCCGACGGCTGGTGGATATATTGCAGTTAATCAGCAAGTACTATCCAGATATACAGCGGGTATCCTCTTACTGTTTACCCCGTAATCTAAAAAAGAAATCTGTTGAAGAACTGCAAGACCTTTGTGATCTTGGACTCAGCCTTATGTATGTGGGCTGTGAAAGTGGCGACAATGAGGTACTTAAGCTGGTCAATAAAGGGGAAGACTACGATTCGTCTTTGGTCGCCCTGACAAAAATAAAACAGGCGGGCATGAAAAGCTCGGTGATGATTTTAAATGGTTTAGGTGGCCCTGAACTCAGCCAGCAGCATGCGCTAAATTCGGCCAAATTAATGAATGCCGCACAGCCCGATTATCTGAGTACTTTGGTAGTGGAATTTCCCACCGGCAGTGAGCGCTTTGAAGCAGCCTTTGAGGGACGCTGGCGCAGGCTGGGAAAGCTAGAATTATTTTGCGAGATGCAGACATTGCTCAGCAATTTGGAACTGGATAAAACCATTTTTAGAAGTGACCATGCCTCAAACTACTTAGTGCTTAAAGGTGTGCTGGGCAAAGACAAAGATAGACTACTATCGACGGTAGATACGGCCATTAATCAGCCGGGAATGATTCCATTGAGAGAGGAATGGCAGCGGGGACTCTAAGGCCCCCTACCCTTCACTATTGCTTCATTAGATATTTATTGAGACGCTGTTTCGAAACGGTTCTCAGCGCGATTCTTAACCACCTGATCCGCCGCAAAAACCTGGCCATTCATGGCAATATACACACCAGCATCTCTGCTCTGAAGCGCCCCAATCGCACAGCCAACATTAAAAACTGCATCTGTATTAGCAAACGCTGCAGGCTGCAAGGCGCCGGTCAATAAAATAGTTTTATTGTCTATATCCCCAAGCCAGCTCGCTGTTTCAACCATGCCGTCGGTGCCATGGAGAATAAGAATATGCGTCGCCTCTGCGCTGGCAACCGCCTGCTTAATCTGACGACGATGATCATCATTCATATCCAAACTATCCAGACGCATCAACTCGCTTACCTGATATTCAAAGCCAACATTCATCTGTTCTAGCATAGCGCCGATAACCGGATCACCAATTTGATATTCGCTGAGGGCATCAAAGTAAACTTTATCAATGGTGCCGCCAGTGGTAAAAATTTGTAAATTCAACATTAATTTGTGGCCTCAAAAGCATCGCGGGTCAGATTTTCTAAAGAGTCGTCGGCGTGAACAATAATGTTATCTTCAATGCGAATACCGCCGTAGGGAAGAAAGTCATCCACTCTAGACCAATTAATATTGGCGGCCTGATCACCCGACCGTAATTTATCTAAAAGCGCAGGAATAAAATACAGCCCCGGCTCTACCGTATGTATCTGGTTAGCAACCATTGAGGCCGAGCTGCGCAGCTTCGGGTACTTTTCTGGAGCCGCCAATACATCGCCCTGGGCATTTGCCAGAT
>Ga0209532_1002404_pt1 | contig 13325 bp, 9 predicted proteins | sample COG_02_FD_184746 | JGI IMG/M metagenome (GOLD analysis project Ga0209532, IMG submission 184746) | Pelagic Microbial community sample from North Sea - COGITO 998_met_02 (SPAdes) (version 2) | ecosystem: Environmental > Aquatic > Marine > Neritic zone/Coastal water | place: Helgoland, sampling... | reverse complement strand
TAAACTTCTTCGTTGGTGCAACGGCTCGATGAGATAGCGCCAATGCTGGTGCGGCCATATTGCGCCTGAATATCTTTAAAGCGTTGTGCGGTGTAAGTCACCGCCTCGTCCCACGACACTTCTTTCCAAGGATCATCGATGCTGTCGCGGATCATGGGCACGGTGATACGATCTTTGTGGGTGGCGTAACCAAAGGCGAAACGACCTTTGACGCAGGCGTGGCCTTCGTTGGCCTTACCGTCTTTGTAGGGGGTCATGCGCACAACTTGGTTACCTTTCATCTCGGCCTTAAAGGAACAGCCGACACCGCAATAGGCGCAAGTGGTGATCACGGAATGCTCGGGTTTGCCGGCTTCGATAATACTTTTTTCAGTTAATGTTGCGGTGGGACAAGCGGCAACACAGGCACCACAGGAAACACATTCGGAACCCATAAAGTCTTCGTCCTGACTGACGCTAACTTTGGAGTCAAAACCGCGGCCATCAATGGTCAACGCAAAAGTGCCCTGCACTTCTTCACAGGCACGGACGCAGCGAGAGCAGACGATGCACTTGGAGGGGTCGAAGGTGAAATAGGGATTAGATTCGTCTTTCTCGGCGATCAGATGATTGTCCCCTTCGAAGCCGTAGCGTACGGAACGCAGACCGAGTTCGCCGGCGGTGTCTTGCAGTTCGCAGTCGCCATTGGTTGGGCAGGTCAGGCAGTCAAGCGGATGATCGGAAATATACAGCTCCATCACATTGCGACGCAGTTTGCCGATTTGATCGGACTGGGTTTTGACTTCCATGCCCGCTTCTACGCTGGTAGTACAGGACGCTGGGAATCCACGACGACCTTCAATTTCCACTAAGCAAACTCGACAAGAGCCAAAGGATTTAAGTTGGTCAGTGGCGCAGAGACGTGGGATTTTGACACCACTCTCGGCGGCGGCACGCATCACTGAGGTGCCTTCTGGAACTGTGACGCTAACGCCATCAATGCTCAGAGTCACCATGGTGGTGCTGGTGCTTTTTGGCGTGCCGTAATCTGCTTGGGGTTCGTAAAATTCCAACATTTAATTTTCTCCCTGAGCAGCGCCCGCGGCGTCGCGTGATAAAAAGTCATCGGGGAAGTGCTTGAGCGCACTGCGAACCGGATAGGGCGTCATACCACCCATGGCACAGAGAGAGCCAAACTCCATAGTGTCGCAAAGCTCATGCAGCAAAATTACATTATTGTCGCGATTTTCGTTGGCAACAATTCGATCGATAACCTCGACCCCACGCACCGAGCCGATTCTGCAAGGGGTGCATTTACCACAGGACTCCACCACACAGAACTCCATGGCAAATCTCGCCTGGGCAGCCATATCCGCAGTATCGTCAAACACCACTATGCCACCATGACCAATCATGGCCTTAATCGCAGCGAAGGCTTCGTAGTCCATGGGCGTATCCCATTGGGACTCCGGTAGAAATGCACCCAATGGCCCACCGACCTGGATGGCGCGGATCGGACGGCCGCTATAGGTGCCCTGCCCATAGTCTTCCACCACCTCACGCAATGTCACACCAAAGGCCAATTCAATCAGGCCGCCGCACTTGATGTTACCCGCCAGCTGAATGGCTAAGGTGCCTCTCGAGCGGCCCATACCAAAGTTCTGATACGCAGCTGCACCCTCAGCCAATATGGTCGAGATCGCCGCTAAGGTGAGTACGTTATTGACCACGGTTGGCATGCCAAACAAACCTTCGATGGCCGGCAACGGGGGTTTGGCGCGAACCATTCCACGCTTGCCCTCTAGGCTCTCTAGTAAAGAAGTCTCTTCGCCACAGATATAGGCGCCGGCACCCAAGCGCACTTCCAGATGGAAGGTTTTGCCGCAGCCTTGGATATTTTCGCCGAGAAAGTTGGCTTGGACAGCGCGATCGATGGCGATATTTAACAGCTTATGCGCCAGCGGATACTCCGAGCGCAGATAAATGTAGCCCTGATCGGCACCTACTGCGAGACCGGCAATGATCATTCCTTCAATCAGCTGGTAGGGATCTGCTTCCATCACCAGACGGTCGGCAAAGGTCCCTGAGTCACCTTCATCGGCATTGCAAACTATGTATTTCTGACAACCGTCCTTTCCTGCATCATGCACAGTCTGCCACTTAATACCGGCAGGAAATGCGGCACCCCCACGACCGCGAAGGCCAGAGTCTTTAACCTGGTCAACAATCTGCTGACCAATCATCTGCAAGGCTTTCTTGAGTCCTTTAAAACCGTTTAATGACTTATAGTTGTCCAAGCAAACTGGATCGCCCAACCCGGCACGAGCATAGGTCAGTCGCTGCTGGGATTTTAAAAAGGGAATCTCTGCCACTTCACCCTGGTAAAGGACATGGCTCGCGGGATCTGATGCCAGAGCATCAATAATGCTGGGAATATCCTGAGCAGCAACCGGCCCGAAAGCAATACGCCCCTGGTCTGTTGTCACTTCTAATAGAGGCTCTAACCAGAACAGCCCACGGGAACCATTGCGCACCGGCTCAATTCCAACGGCTTGCAGTGCACGGGCCACAGCTTCAGAACCCAGGGCTAATGCGGTGGTATCTTGGGGAATATAAAAAATCATTTGGCGACCCTCTCTTCTGCCGAGAGGCCAGACACTAGCTCATCAAAGCGCTGCGCATCCACCCGCGCAAACACATCATCATTGATTCGTACTGAGGGTGAACAGGCGCAGTTGCCTAAGCAGTAGACTGGCTCCAGGGTAATGGCACCATCAGCGGTGGTTTCACCGTAATCGACCCCTAGGGCTTGCTTGGCATGAGCTTCTAGCTGACGGGAGCCCATGGACTGGCAGGCTTCAGCGCGACAAATTTGCACTGTATGACGGCCTACAGGAGTGATTCTAAAGTCGTGGTAAAAGCTGATTACGCCATGAACTTCGGCGCGGGACAGATTGAGGCCTTTGGCAATGATCGGCACAGCGGCATCAGGCACATGACCTACCTGCTTCTGAATGGCATGTAACAGGGGCAGTAGCGCGCCAGGCAAGGCTTTATATTGCCCGACTAAATCACTGATCGATTGCTGCTCATCTTGGCTGATACCCAACTCAACTACTCCTGTGGTTATGTTTGGCGTCTGGTCTGCTGAACAGCCCGCCAACGATCGCAGTCTAGCACTATCACTACAGAGTTCTGCCTTACCCAAGCGACTCTTATTTACCTAATAAGGACTGCTTATTACCTCTCCATTAGCCTGTCTTTTTATGCCTTTTGGTTAAAATAAAGCATCTGCATGAAATGCCATGTGCTCAGCTATAAACGTAGCAATAAAAAAGTAGCTGTGATCATAGTCGGACTGCATTCTGATTTGCATGGGGTAATCGGCCACTTGACCCGCCTCAACTAAAAGCTCGATTTTTAACTGCTCGGTTAAAAAATTGTCTGCAGTGCCCTGATCCACTAACAGGGGCAAATGCTGCTTGGCCTGTTTAATCAACTCAACCGTGTCATATTGCGCCCATGTCTGTCGATTATCACCGAGATAATGACTCAGCACTTTGTCACCCCAGGGACATTGGAGTGGCGAACAGATGGGCGCGAAAGCCGACACAGATTTGAATCGTTGAGGATTTTTAAGAGCAATGGTCAAGGCTCCATGACCACCCATGGAGTGCCCTGAGATTGAAGTGCGCTTGCCATCCACAGGAAACTCACGGTTAATCAGTGCCTGCAGCTCATCCAAGATATAGCTATACATCTGATAGTGCTCAGCCCAGGGCTGTTGTGTGGCGTCGACATAGAAGCCGGCACCCAACCCCATATCGTATGCAGCCTCTGGATCGTCCGCCACACCATCCCCTCTGGGGCTGGTGTCTGGGCAGACTATGGCGATGCCATGTTGTGCCGCGTGCTGTTGGGCTCCGGCTTTTTGAACAAAGTTTTCGTCGTTGCAGGTTAATCCCGACAGCCAATAGAGCACTGGCACTGGGCCTTTTGCGGCCTGAGGCGGCAGGTAAATACTAAATGTCATCTCGCAGTTTAGAGTTGCAGACTGATGCTTGTAACGCAGCTGTTGGCCACCAAAGCTTTGGTTTGCGCCAATCTTTTCTAGAGTATAAGTCGCCATTAAAACTCTACTACCGACCTAATGCTCTCGCCCGAGTGCATCAAATCAAAGGCCTTGTTGATATCGTCGAGAGGCATTTTGTGGGTGATCAAATCATCAATATTGATCTTGCCATCCATATACCAGTCGACAATGCGCGGTACATCGGTGCGACCCCGAGCACCCCCAAAGGCAGTTCCCCGCCAAGAGCGGCCGGTAACTAGTTGAAATGGTCTGGTGGTAATCTGCTTGCCAGCACCGGCGACGCCGACAATGCAGCTTTCGCCCCAACCTTTGTGACAGCACTCTAGGGCTTGGCGCATCACGTCCACGTTACCAATACATTCAAAGCTGTAATCCACTCCGCCGCCGGTCATCTGAATAATATGGTCGACTACGTTGTCCACGTCTTTGGGGTTGATAAAGTCAGTCATACCAAACTGCTTGCCCAAGCCTTCTCGGGCGGAGTTTAAGTCGATACCAATAATGCGAGTGGCGCCGACCATTTTGGCACCCTGTATAACGTTCAAACCTATGCCGCCCAGACCAAATACCGCTACTGTAGAACCGGCTTCCACTTTCATAGTGAATGCTACGGCACCAATACCAGTGGTGACACCACAGCCGATATAGCAGATCTTGTCGAAGGGCGCGTCTCTACGCACCTTGGCCAGTGATATTTCGGGGAGGACTGTGTAATTGGAGAAAGTAGAGCAACCCATATAGTGCAGAATGGGTTTGCCTTCAAAGGAAAAACGGCTGCTGCCGTCAGGCATCACGCCCTGGCCCTGAGTGGACCGAACCGCTTGGCAGAGATTAGTTTTAGGGTTTAGGCAATACTCACATTCGCGACACTCGGCGGTATAGAGAGGGATCACATGATCGCCGGGTTTCAGGCTCTTCACCCCTGGACCCACTTCAACCACTACACCTGCACCTTCGTGGCCTAAGATCGCGGGGAAAGCACCCTCGGGATCATCGCCGGACAGAGTAAAGGCATCCGTATGGCAAACACCTGTGGCTTTTATTTCAACCAGCACTTCGCCGGCACGTGGTCCGTCGAGATCCACTTCGACAATTTCTAAGGGTTTACCTGCGCCAAATGCCACTGCTGCCTTTGTTTTCATACCTTAAATCCTCGTATTGTCTCAAGAGCGTCTTAGATATTAAGCTGCTCGATTACTCTTATTGGTTGCCATACTAGGACAAAAGGCGCTATTTTGGCTATCAAATAACCCCCCACCAATAAGAAAAACAATAATCGGAAGCAACAATGACAACATTCTTAAAGCTGGTTATAGCCTACCTGATGATTGCATCGATTCCCTGCAGTGCAGCCAAGCAAACAGCTACGGAGACTATAGACAAACTAGTAATCTATACCGCTAAGAAAATCATCACCATGGAGTCCGCCCTGCCCGAGGCCACCGCCGTGGCTGTGGCCAATGGCCGCATTGTCGCAGTGGGTTCACTGGAGTCACTGAGCAGCTGGACCGAGCAAAAAGACGCGCGTATCGACCGCCGCTTTGATGGCAAGGTGATTATGCCCGGCTTTATTGATCCCCACGTGCACCCTTCCCTTCCCGCGGTACTGACCCAGTTTCCCTTTATTGCCCCGGATGACTGGTCCCTACCCACTGGAGAATTCCCCGGCGCCAAAACCCCCGAGACTTATCTCAAGCGCCTAAAGCAGCTGGTTGCCGAACACAATGATGAAAGCGTTCCCTTTATTGCCTGGGGTTATCATCCCCTGTGGCATGGAGAACTGTTTCGCGAGCAGCTCAGTGCCTTGTTCCCGGCTCAACCGGTCATGCTGTGGCACAGATCCTTCCATGAAATAATCGCCAACGATGCGGCACTGACGATGGTCGATATAAAGCAGGCTGATCTCGCGGATAACCCCTTAACCGATTGGAGCAAAGGGCATTTCTTTGAGAATGGCATGTACGCGCTTATTCCAAAGATGTCGTTTCTGTTTGACCCAGCTCGCTTTGGTAAAGGCATGGAGAACTTCATTCAAATGGTCCACCAGGGCGGCGTCACCACAGTTCTGGATATGGGCACCGGCGTATTTGGTAATCCAGATGCAGAAATCGACTTGATTCGCCATACAGTGGAAACAGCCCAGGCCCCAGCGCGATTAATTCTGACGCCGATTATTACCGATTTTATGGGCCGCGGCGTCTCTATTGAAGATGCCCTAGTGCAAGTGGATAAGTGGCGAGCACAAAACAGCCACAGAGTGATGTTTGACCGACGCTTTAAACTAATGATTGATGGCGCCATCTACAGTGGACTGGCGCAGTTTAAATTCCCCGGCTATATCGACGGTCATAAGGGCGTCTGGATGGTGCCTGCTGACATTTCCCAGCAATGGGCTCAGGCATTCTGGGATGCAGGTTATCAGATTCATGCTCACACCAATGGCGACGGCAGCGCCGAGGTCTTAATTGATCTGCTAAAAACTCTGCAAAAAAACACCCCCAAAGCCGACCACCGTTTGGCGCTGGAACATTTTGCCTACACCACAGAGGATCAAAACCGACAGCTTGCGGAGCTCGGCGCAGTGGTCTCCGCCAATCCCTACTACCACTATATGCTCAGTGATATTTACAGCGATCAATGGTTAGGTGCCGATCGCGGCAGCCAGATGGTACGCCTGGGTTCTCTTGAGCGGCTGGGCATGCCCTTCGCCTTTCATTCCGACAGCCCCATGGCACCATTGGAACCCCTGACGCTGGTTTCTGCAGCAGTAAATCGCGTCACTATTAATGGCAATCTTACCGGCGCCAATGAGCGGGTCAGTCTCCACGCAGGTCTGCGCGCCATCACCATCGATGCAGCATGGGTAATGGGCTGGGAAGATGAGATTGGATCGATTCGCGCAGGTAAAAAAGCCGATTTTACAATTCTTGAGGCCGACCCCTATCAGGTTGATTCCAAAGACATAAAAGATATCAAAATTTGGGGCACTGTTTTTGAAGGACTGCCAGCGCCGTTATAGCCGGCGAGTTAATCAAAAAAACAGTAGGCCTGACGACCATTTAATCAAGCTCCAACGGGGCAGCCATTTTAGTCCCACCGGTCATAGGTGGGAGTTTCGCTGGCGCGTTTTTGACGTTACTATCATCGAGCTGGAACATGAAAATAATAAGTAGAGGAAACATGAAAATGTTTAAAGCTCTCGTCAGGTCGCTATCATTAAGTCTCTTTCTAACCCTACTGGCTTCCTGTGGCGGCGGATCCAAGCCGGCTGCAACAGCAGGTCTGGCCACAGAGACAGATGAAACACCGGAGGTTGATCAATCTTTCGTCTGGCAACAGGCCACGCCTGAATCTGTCGGTATGGATTCTGTTGTATTAGGACAGACTTTTGATCAGGCTTTTGTCGATGGTAGCTATACTCAAGCCGCACTGGTAGTCAAAGACGATAAACTGATCTACGAGCGCTACCGAGGCATTCTACCAACAGAGGCGGCCAACCTCTCAGCAACCACCGCTCTCGACAGTCAAGCACTCTACGGCACCCGCGATAGAGACAGCCTTGCAACTTCCTGGTCAACCGCAAAATCCTTTACCAGTGTGTTGGTCGCCATTGCCATTGAACAGGGTTTTATCGCATCACTCTCGGAACCGGCCTCGACTTATATAGATGAGTGGCAAGGGGATGACAGAGCCGCAATCACAATTCGCAATCTCTTGGATATGCGTTCTGGACTGCCTCTAGTTTGTTATGACATTGCCGGACAAAGTCTGGGCGTCTGCAGCAACGCTGGCGTCGCTGGCGGTGATTTAATTTTCTCCAATAATCAGATGTCCGCCTGTATTGATCGCCCACTAGCAGTCACCAACGTCAACCAGCCCTGGCATACAACTGGGGCAATCTGGCAGTCCGGCTACTGGCTCTATTCTAATTGCGACACCATGGTGCTGGGGGAAATTCTCTACCGAGCCACAGGCCAGGATCTGCAGACTTACGCCGACCTGCAGCTGTTTTCTAAGATCGGTATGCAAGCCCAATGGTGGCGAGACAACGATGGTACTAGTCAGGTGGATGGCAATTATCTAGCCTATTGCTGTCTCGATGCGACGCCACGTGACTTTGCAAGATTTGGGCAGTTACTGCTGAACAATGGCCTATGGGATAGTGAGCAGGTAATTCCCAGTGCTTACGTGGACAATATCAAAAACATTACCGTCGATTCTGTGGTGACTGAAATAGGCGGTGGAATATTTAGCTACGGGCTAAAGTTTTGGAGCATATTTCCTGAAGTTCAAGAGGATGGCGTGGTTTATCCAATGCCAAACACCCTAATTTCAACCACCGGCTTTGATGGTCAGTACATCAGCATTGATTTTGAAAACAATATTGTGGTGGTGCGAAATAGCCTTTACACCCCGATTATAAATGCCTCCGATGAACGGAAAATGACCATCACAGCAAGTGACTTCGGCGCATCTAGCCTAATTGGCTCTTTACCCAGCGGCATAGCTTTAACTGCCGGATCTAACTATGTGCACCAGAGGCTTCTCTATGGAGTCAAAGAATCCATTATCGCCTCAGACTAACTGGGGTCGCTTCGCCCACAAACACTCTTAACCATAATAAAAAAAGGTAATACCATGAGCGACATTATTCTCTACGTACTAGCACTGACTCTCTTTCAAATCTGGCTGCTACCTATGGCCGTCAATTTAAAAAATAGCGCTTACCTGCTCTCCAACCGCGATGAAGAAGTTGAAACCTCGGTGACCTTTCAACGGATCAAACGCGCCGCTGCCAATCTTCAAGAAACTCTGCCAATTTTTCTTACCCTGGCACTTTTATCAATGATTATGGGCATCGATATGACTCAGGCTGCGACCGCCTGGTTGGCACTGCGTGTGATTCATCTGGCTTGCTATAGCCTTGGCTTTGCCATGCTTCGCAGCCTTAGCTGGGTCGGCTCTGTGATTGCACTGATCTATATGGCGCTGCAATTAGTCTAAGTCGCCCTGACCTTTTAAAAACAAGCTTTAAAACCATTTTTTTTACAACAATAAGTGCCAAGCGTTATGACACAAACAACGCTCATTCACCAATGGAAAAACACTATGCGCAGCAAAATCTCTTTAGCACTAGGAATATTATTACTCACAGCTTGCAGTGGACCAGATGACTCATCCACAGTCAGCATTGAGCAAGCAGCAACCACAGTTGCCGCAGCTCAGTCCGATACCTGCGACAATTTTAATGCCGATGGCACTGCACTATTTGGAGATCTGCATGTTCACACCAGCTACTCCTTTGACGCCGCAGCCAATAGCCTGGGTACCACACCTACAGATGCTCACCGCTATGCCCGGGGTGAAGCCATACCGTTTTTCCCAGTGGATAAGCAGGGTGTTCCCCTAGGCTCAGTAAAGATTGACCGACCATTGGACTTTCTTGCAGTCACCGATCACGGCGAATTTCTCGGCGAGCGGGCACTGTGTCGCACCGAAGGCTCACCCGCCTATGCGACTACTTTCTGTAAAAATTATCGCGTCAATGAGCGTCAGGGAATGCTTATGCTAGGCTCGGTGATCACCACCGAGACCCCGGAGCGAATTAAAGAGATCTGCGGCGCCGATGGCAGCCAGTGTAGTGATTATGCCGAGTCGCCTTGGCAGGATATTCAGTTGGCGGCCAATAACGCCAATGCGCCTTGCGAGTTCACTAGTTTTATCGCTTATGAGTACACCGGCACACCTGGCACCTCAAACTATCATCGCAATGTTATTTTTCGCGATAACAATGTGCCCGCCAAACCGGTCAGCTATATAGATGCTCCTATCGACAGCAAGCTCTGGTCAGCATTGGACGCGGTCTGTGATATTGCCGAAGGTTGCGACTATCTAACCATTCCTCACAATTCTAACCTGGCCAACGGACGTATGGCGCCCTATATGCAGCTTGAAGATACCACTGAAGCCAAGCGTGCCTACGCCACTGCGCGACTCAAGCGCGAGCCAATAATGGAGATCTTCCAGCACAAAGGCAGCTCCGAATGTATCAATGGCCTGAGCAGTGTCTTTGGCGCTCCGGACGAGCTCTGTGACATCGAAGCAGTGCGACGCATGGGCGAAGATAAAACCTATGTCACCCGCAGCTTGACCGAGGGCGATCTGACTATGGGTCAGGCATCTGAAGTCACTGCAGAATGTCAACCCGGCGAGACCGGCAGCAATGGTATGCTCGGTGCTGGCTGTGTCCACCCTACTGACTTCCAGCGCTCAGGCCTATTGGTGGGTCTGCTGGAGGAACAGTCGATGGGTTTAAATCCGGTTAAGCTCGGCACCATTGCCGCCACTGACACCCATTCAAGTACCCCCGGCGCGGTTATTGAAAGTGCCTGGACTGGTGCTGTCACCGGTGAATCAACTCCTACTGAGCGACTCAAGCCAGGCCTACTAACCAGTGGTATTGATGGTAACCCCGGTGGTTTAGCCGGTGTTTGGGCAAAGGAAAATACTCGCGACGGCATTTTTGACGCCATGTTGCGCAAAGAGGTATTTGGCACCTCAGGTCCACGCATTCGACCGCGCCTGTTCGCTGGCTGGGACCTTAACCAAGGGCTCTGCGATGCTCCTAATATGATTGCTCAAGCCTATGCCTCTGGTGTGCCTATGGGTGCTGATTTAGTCGCTGCTAAGAACAGTGACAAAGTACCAAGCCTATTGGCCTATGCCGCTAAGGATCCAGATGGCAAGCCACTAGTAGCCTTGCACCTGATCAAGGGTTGGATCGACGCTGAAGGTCAAATGCACAATGACGTCATCACTGTTGCCGAAGCAGAAACCGGTGCTGATAGCCTCTGCGTGGTGTATAGCGACGATAACTTTGATGCTAGCCAGTCAGCTTATTATTATCTCCGTGCTGTAGAGCCTGAAACTGCCCGCTGGCACACCTATGACTGCGCCGCATTGGCGGAGGCTGATCGTCCTGACGTCTGCACTAATGGAGCCTATCCTGAAGCTATTCGAGAGATGGCTTGGACCTCGCCAATTTGGTATCAAGGAGAGTAAATTAGCCTCGGCCGATAGCATCTTTTTGTTACATACGTTTAAAAACTGTAATTTGAAAGCCCCCTTTTTAGGGGGCTTTTTGGTTTTTGGTATCTCTCCCTTAGATTCGAGATGAACGGAATCTGAGGCAAACTAAAGCTGCTTTGCACGCCGCTAAATAGCGGCCATAACTGTTGCGCACAGGGCTAAGATCAGTAAACTGAAGTTCCAAAACGGCCACAGAGCGGTTATTTAAATTAAGGGGTTAAGAATGATTCCACTGCATGAAATCAGCTGCGTTGCTGAAATCACCCGCTACCAAGCGCGCATCAATGGCACGCGCATAGCTCAATTTTTTGAAGGCCGCGAAACCACCTATCTCGAACTCGATCGTCGTGCTAGTCAGATAGCCAATGGACTACTTGCCGCAGGATGCAGCCCCGGAACACGCATCGGATATATCGGCAAAAACAGCGACTGCTACTTTGAAGTGCTGAGTGGCAGCGCAAAGGCTAACCTGGTTATGACGGCTGTTAACTGGCGGCTCGCCGGACCAGAAATAGACTATGTGCTCAACGATGCTGAGGCGGAAGTACTCTTTGTTGGCGCTGAATTTTACGATGTGATCGAACAGATAGCGCCCTCTCTGACATCCCTGCGCATGATCATTGCGATTGACGATGGAGACAACAACTGGGCAGCATTTACCGATTGGCGAGATCGACAGTCGGATTGCGACCCACTGCTGCCGGTCGACTTAGACGCTGATATTATCCAGCTGTACACCAGCGGTACCACTGGTCACCCAAAAGGCGTCCAACTGACCAACAGTAATTATCTGGATCTGCTCGACCAGGCGGCCAACGGTGGCTGGGGAGACTGGACCGATGGCGAAGCCAGCCTTGTCGCTATGCCAATTTTCCATGTTGCCGGAGTGAATATTGGTCTGATCGGATTAGCACAGGGGCTGAAAAACGTTATCGTGAAGGAGATAGACCCAGTATTGATTCTCGATCTTCTTGAGCAACACCGGATCAAATATGTGTTTTTTGTGCCCGCAGTAATTATGTTTCTCAGTTCAGTTCCCGGAGTTCGCGACAGAGACTTCTCCAATCTGGATCTGATTCTCTACGGAGCAAGCCCGATTTCTCAAGACGTTCTATCAACTGCGACAGAGATCTTTAAATGCCAATTTTGTCAGGTCTATGGCCTCACAGAAACCGCCGGTGCTGGAACTGTCCTGGATCACCAAGACCATGACCCAGCAAGAGGAAAACTGCGCTCCTGCGGCAAACCAGCGGCCACTGCGGCAGTGCGTATACTGGGTCATAATGGCGAAGATGTGCCGGCAAATACAGTGGGTGAAATACTCTACCGCTCTGGCAGCTTGATGAAAGGCTACTGGAAAAACGACCAGGCTACTGCGAAAGCCATTCAAGACGGCTGGTTCTATACCGGCGACGCAGGCTATTTGGATGAAGAGGGCTATCTTTTTATTCACGATCGAATCAAAGATATGATTGTCTCTGGCGGAGAAAATGTTTATCCAGCCGAAGTGGAGAATGCCCTTTTTGATCTCCCGGAAATCGCAGATGTTGCTGTTATTGGAGTGCCCGACAAAAAGTGGGGTGAAGCGGTCAAAGCGATTATCGTACTAAAATCTGGCGAGACGGTTAGCGAGGAGGATATCATTGGCTACGCGAAAACGAAGATTGCCGGATATAAGGTTCCAAAAAGTGTCGATTTCACCGATGCCCTGCCGCGCAACCCAACAGGAAAAGTCCTCAAGCGAGAGCTGCGAGCGCCTTACTGGGACAGTCAAGAAAGGCAAATAAACTAAGCTGCTCTGTTGACGAACAGGTTCCAAAATCATTCGTTAAAGAAGGGATTGATAATTAACAGGCTAAAGCCTACTAATTAGTGCAATGCACCGCCTGTGGCGTCCAAAATGCATCCGCATGTAGTGATAGATTTCAGCCTGAAGGCTGTAATCTAGTCCTGCGGACCGCCTGTGGCGTCCAAAATGCGTTCGCATTTTGTCGAACCGGTTAGGGTTCTCGGCCGTCTTTCGACGCAAAAAAAATCCCCCGTATCTAGGATACGGGGGATTATTTTTGGCGGAGAAGGAGGGATTCGAACCCTCGATACGCTATTAACGTATACACCCTTAGCAGGGGCGCGCCTTCAGCCACTCGGCCACTTCTCCATAAAC
>Ga0209532_1002397_pt1 | contig 13339 bp, 12 predicted proteins | sample COG_02_FD_184746 | JGI IMG/M metagenome (GOLD analysis project Ga0209532, IMG submission 184746) | Pelagic Microbial community sample from North Sea - COGITO 998_met_02 (SPAdes) (version 2) | ecosystem: Environmental > Aquatic > Marine > Neritic zone/Coastal water | place: Helgoland, sampling... | reverse complement strand
TGAAATCGATAAAGTTAAATTTTTGATCGAATTTACATATGATTATTTAGATTATAAATTTACACTTGGTGCGACATTAGATGAAGTTATAAAAAATAAAGTAGGTGATTGCACTGAATATGCGCAACTTTTTGTAGCCTTAGCTAGATTAAATAATATTCCAGCAAGAGAAGTAGGCGGATTTGCCTATGGGTATGATGAGCCTGAATCTAGTTTCTATGGCCATGCATGGGCAGAAGTGTGGATAGATAATAAATGGGTAGAGGTTGATCCTGGGTGGAACGAGTTTGATGTTGATGCGAGCCATTTAAGGCTATCAAACAGTTTTGATTATGGTTTAGGCAATCAAATCAAACTTATTAGTTATAAATAGAATTAGTTATTTTTTAGTCTAATGTCTTAGCCATTACATCTGATATTAATAAATAATTATATTTCTTATAATAGGCTTATCTTTTACTATAATTTAAAATCTACTCCATGTTTAGTAGCTATTCTTTTAATCTCCAAAAGTTGAGAATTACCGACTTGAGAATTGTTTTTCAAACTTTCTATATTTACCTTCTCTATATCTGAAATATTTTTGACTTTATAAAGCATTAAAATGTGTTGAGTTCTTCTTGTAAATCCTGCGTCTTCTAATCTGATTGAGCTAACTATTTTTTCGATTTGATTACCAGCTTTTGCAGCATTCAACTTTCGTTTTTCTTGGGCTTTTTTCTTTATTTCAACAATTCTTTTTTTAGCAAAGTGCTTTCGAAGTTTGTGAGACTCGCAGTTTAATACATCCTCTAAAGTTCTTAATCCAAGAGCATGTAAAAGTGCAAAATCTCTTGGGTTAAGTTTTATATCGCTTATGGGGTTTTCAATATCATCCTTATCAATAGGAGAGTAATTCCCAGCAGTTCTTATAATAGTATTTGGAGTCGGAATAATCTCAGGTTCGTTAATTGGTATATCAAATAAATGTAAATCATTTCTTTCCATGATATGTTTTTTATTTTCAATCGCATTCAAATAGGCTTTGGTAAATTCAATGCCAGCATTACCAAAAGATTTTTTTATTTGATTTGCTTCTTTTTGAGTGAGCGCCTTGAAAAGTTCTTCGATATTTTCTGATATCACTATTTGTTTCAATACCTCTGGTGACAAACCTCTCGCAGTATCGGTATAAATAAATTGCATTCCACTCATTTTATCTATGCTAAGTTCAGGCTCTCCTGGGAATTCTGGTAAATATCCTGGTGAACCAATTAGTAAAATATCTTCTTGTTCAATAAACTCTGTCCAATCAAACTCTGGAAGATCAACTTTTTGGTTATCTAACCATTTGCTTTTCTGTGTTGAGCAAGAAAGTATTAGCTGATCTTTTGCTCTTGTCATGGCAACATAAAATTGACTAACAAATCGATACATTTCCTCCCTTGGAATGCCTACCGGTGGTAGAATACCCTCGTTACAATTGACAATGACCATTGTATCAAATTCAAAGCCCTTAGTTTGCTCTAGGTCAGATAAAAACACTTCTGCATCTAATAACTTCTTTTCACCATTTAATACGTGAAGGTTTTTTGTTTTTCCAAACTCTTCAATTTCAAATTGTGTGAAACCGGCTATTGCTACGCAACCGATATGGCTTCTATCTTTCTTTTTTGCATCCGAGGCATTTTCGTTTATAATCTGAAGTGCAAAAGCAATTTCATGTTCTAAGCTACTTGTAGTTAGTAGAATAGGTTCCATAGATGATCTCGTAGCTAGTTCTGGGTCACTTATTTCTAGTTCACTATGCTCTAAGTGCTCATCTGCTAAATTAGCAATAAGAATACTAGATGCTAAAGCTAGTATTTCCTTACTGTTTCTGTAGTTTTTCTGTAAATTAAACGACCTATTTTTTATATCAATTCCAGCTTCTGGAAAATTTTGACATTTTGGTTGTATTTGTTGCGCTGCGTCACCACATAAAAACATATCATTCTCATTTGGTTCTGCTAAAAGTCTCAAAACCGTAAGTTCACTTGTCCCAAAATCTTGGACTTCATCAACTATTATTGAACGATATTTTACTTTAATTTTTTTTGTGTGACGCCTGATAGCCATTGTTATTCCAAGAGTGTCAATAACACCAACATCGCGCATCTTTTTTTCCCATGCATCAAGCCCTTTGAGTAAATTTTCACGATAAGATTTAGCAAGAGGAAACCCCCGGCCTTTTCTTTGAATTTCCAAATAATCCTTTCGAGTTTCTTCCGTTAGTGTACTTCTTATCCAGTCAAATTCTTCTGAAATATATTTCTCTGCATCAATGTTTTGCCCCACAAGATGGTAGTGTGTTGGAAGCATGACTTCAGCACTGAGATTAGATAACATACAGCGATAAAATTCTCGAAATATTTCATCTTTATGTTCATCTAAATCATTTATTGCTTTATATAACTCTTTACGATGAGGCTCTAATTCATATATCAAATCAATCGCTACATCAAAATAGCATTTTACATCTATTCTTTGAGTAATATTTGTGTCACTGCAAGCATGATCAATTATTTGAGAAATTAAATCAGCTAATGCTTTATTAAGAGTAATTACTAATATTTTTTCATTTTTATATTTTTTTGCAAGCCTAACTGCGCGGGCAATAGCTACTGCAGTCTTTCCTGAGCCAGAGACACCTGAAAGAATAACAGGACCACCGTACTCTTCATTCACATATTTTTCCTGTTCTGGGTGCATAAACAAAAACCAATCAAATGACTGGTCTGAGTTAATAAAAGCTTCTACCCAGGACATGTATTCGGGAGAGTTTATAGGTATTCTCTTAATTTCATTGTCTGTTGTTACTTCTATCATTTCTTCTGGTGATAGCTGATCTAAAGACTTAAATAATCCAGAATATATATCTATTCGTTTTTCGGCTTCTTCTACTTCACCTCTGTTAAGAAGAATTAATGTATCTTGGATGGTTTCTTTTAAGTCCTGATCTTCTACAAAAGCTACTGAAGATAATATTATTTCATCATTCTCGCCTGAGTCTAATCTCTGTATTGGGCTAAATGCTGCATAGTTTAAATCTTTGAGTATAATATCGCGCTTTGATTCATCCAATCTATCAATTAATTTACCTGACCATTTATCATTACCAAAAGTTCCCAATCCGTTAGTATCTGCTGAGCCAACATAAGTTTTTCCAAGCTTTTGTTGTTCATCTATACCTATAACCATGCCTTTATTTCTATTGAGCCATTCTTCTTCATCATCATGGTCTCCTACAAATAATAGTGTGGTTCCTTCACCATCTTTAACCGTAACAAGTCTACAAAAATTATGGAGATCATATTTAACGCATTTTTTAATCCTGGTTTCACCATGTTTGGTAGTCTTGAATGCCTTAAGAGGGTTTTTATCACCACTGTTTATAGACCCAATCAGCATATTTACTTGACCTACAGCTTTGTCATTAATTTGTCGTGCCCGCTTCATACGTTTAACACTTTTATAAAATGTGGGTGTGCAGAAAAATTGTTCCATTCACTAAGTCCATTTCACATTGAGACATAAACTAATATATTGTTTTAAATTATGATGTTGTGTCAATTTAAAAATAAATTCCAATTTTAATACTTAATATTTTTCAATAATCAGGCTTACATTTAATCTAAATATGCTCATTGGTTTTATTTAATAGGCCATTGACAGTAATTTATTTTGGTTGGGACAATCGTATGTACGTGAGGCAACAACAGAAAGTAAACCTGATGAATACATTTAATAATAAGATTTCCAAATTAATACTTGAAGCGTGTGAAGAGCTACTTCCAAAAACAACCGAAGCTAATAATGCAAATATAAAAAATATACTTAAGCTTGCTCGCAAACAAATTGAAAGTGGTGAGGTGTGATGAGTGTCAATGTATTAGACATCGAAGTATGCATAGGAGACAATGTGTACACATGGAATGGCAAGGCCAGTTTTTATATTTTCAAGAATTCAGGTAGAAAAAAAGAGCGCTATAGTACAAGCTGTTTTACTAGGCCAGATATGACCAGTTGGACTAAAGCTATGGAAGCTATAGTGTCTCATTATGAAGAAGATGAGAAGAAACGAAGGATGCCCAGAATATGAAATTAAAGATATTTACAATTATTTTGTTTGTATTTTTTAATACTGAAGTAACTGCACAGGATTTTGACAAGGGTGTAGATGCGCACAAATCTGGGGATTTCATTACAGCTTTTAAAGAGTGGCTACCACTTGCTGAGCAGGGGAATTATACTTTGCAATATAATATCGGCATTATGCATAAAATAGGTCAAGGTGTGCCAGTAGATATAGCAGAGAGCAAAAAATGGTTACAACTATCTGCTGAGCAAGGTTATGCTCCTGCGCAGAAAAGTCTTGGCGATATATTACTCTACGGTCGTGGAGTAGTTAATGACTACGCAAAAGCTACGGAATGGTATCGTTTAGCAGCAGAGCAAAATCATGATGGCGCACAAAAGAGTCTTGGAGCAAATTATGAATATGGTCTCGGTGTTCCTCAGAATAATGTGATAGCATACATTTGGTATGTTATTGCTTCATTGAACGGAAACCAAGTTGCTAGTGATTATCGTGACAAAATCTCAAACCACATGACTACTGCTGATATATCTGAGGCAGCAAAGATGGCGAGAGTCTGTATGAATAGTGGCTACAAGAATTGTATTCGATAAAACTATGTCTCACTGAAGAAAAATGCATCAGTAATATATTATATTCGAGATTGCCGTATGGAATCAGCATATGAATTTTACATCCATATTTATGTGTTTTTAGGCAGTTTCTTTTTTTTTACAATTAATTGGGAAAATTGCATCAAATTGCCAAATTTTAAAAAGTAAATATAATTTTATTATTAAATTCAATTAGTTGTGGTGGATTAGATTGCTTAATTTATATAAATTTTGCTGAAGTTTTTAAATTTAATGTCTGTCTAATTTGTCTAAAAGTTGTCTATTGACTATTTAGACAAATTAGACAATTATGATGTGGAAATTAAAATATAAGCTTAATTGGAGTTGCAGAATGCCTTCTATCATTATTTCAGAAAGTGAATTTGAAAAGTTATCTGAGGCTACAAAAAAGGAAATTTCAAAGCTTTTAGAAAATGCATTTATTTTAAAAGCTGAAGAAGGTGAATTTAGTGATGGAAATAAATTAAAAGTAGAATGGTATAATAAACGTAACTTGGCACATACAAACAGAGCGCTTGGTGGAAACTACCATGAATATAAAAAGTTAATTTCCGAACTTTTATTGGAAGCGCCTAAGGCATTAGCAGTTAATGCAGAAACTAACTTTAGCTGTCTATCAATTGAAATGGCAATTTCACTTTTATATGGCCTAAGTAATAGCTCACAAAACCTATTAAAACGCCTTTTAACTGGACCTGCTACAAGAGATGAGTTGGCTGTTTTAGTGGGGGGGCTAGGAAAAGTTAATGGTTCTGTTGGAAGCATTAATAGGCGATTAGCCAGCAGATTTGATTATAATATCTATGGTGATAAGCGGAAAGAAATTAAATTAATTGATTTTGATGGAAGCTATAAGCTTTCATGCGATGCATTGAGCATTAAATCAGCATTAGATATTATAGATGCTGGATGGAATATAAGAATGGGAGATATCTATTTAACTTTCAATGCTATCCAGCATCCAAAAAATGCAAACGATTTAACAATAAAGCTGGATTCTGAAGCAATCAAATTTGCAAATTTAGGAAACGGATTTATTAAATCTATAGATTGGGATTATGGGGATGAATTTGGCAATATTGATGTGCGAAATCAAGTTGGGTTAAGTTTTTATAGTGCAACAATTTGTGTAAATCATAGAGATGGCCCTGAATGGGGAACCGACGACAGTTTGGACAATAATCTAATAGGTTTTATGCATGAGCAACCAATCATCTCGTTCCAGAACCAAGAGTGTTAAAATGAAATCTATCATTAATATAAAAGATATTAGCAGGAGAGTGTAATGGCAAAGCAAGATAAAATATTATCAAAATTTAAAACTTATGAAATGCCAGTTTTGATTGAAAACTTTCACTACAGTAAAAGTGCTTTTGGGGTGAATGAGGAGGGTGAGCTTGTTTTTTTTAATGCAAGAATTGCAGAAAAACTAGAATTCAATCTAGGAGATATAGTTTCTGCGAAATGCATCCCAAATTATGAAGATAAGCGATCTGATGTTCCATGGCGATGCATCTTTGCATGATGAAAATTTCAAAACAAATAAACAAAAGGATAAAGTGCAGATGACAATTTTGATTGAAAAAAGAGAAAATTACAGGGATGATGTTCACTGTCCCATTTGCAATGAGAAAATTGCTGATATAGAGAATGGAACCGCTGCAACCCCATGTGTACATACTCTATTTGTTGCACATGATGAAGGTTTTGAGTTTTGTAGTTTAAAAACAAGAAAAAATTTAGATATATCTAAAGAAACAGATTTGAATGATTTTTTAATAAATTCTGATCTAAGTGTAGATGAGTTGACGAACAAGATAGATATCCCAAAGTCTGTTAAGATTGCAGTGTACATGCCAGCGCCTGCATTTTTTGGTTCTTACTATGGGTTTGCTAATTAATTTTTTCTAAGGAGTCGATAATTTGCGCTACTGGTGGGTTAATCAAAACAAAACCTATAAAGCTGAAGTAGGTGGTGGTTATATGTGGTCACCTAAGTCCAATAAGGACGGTGGCTTCAACCAATTTTACAAAAATATGACTGAAGCAGGTGTTGGGGATATTGTGTTCTCCTTCTCGAACACTTTGATCAAAACAGTCGGCGTGGTTTCAGCATCTGCCTGCTCCTCTGAGAAGCCAAAAGAATTTGGAAAAGCTGGGGATGCTTGGGATACTGATGGGTGGTTAGTGCAAGTTGATTATGAAGAAATCAACAATCCGCTTAAACCAAAAAATCATATGGATATTCTGGGTCCTCTGCTTCCAGATCGATATTCACCGATACGCGCTAATGGTGTTGGAAATCAGGTCTATTTGACTGAAATTTCCAAGGCTATGGCAACCTCGTTGCTGTCTTTAATTGGTAATCAATTGGATATGGCAATTGAAGAAGGTGAAGAACGTGAAATTAAAAATAGAACAGACATTGATGTCACTGAAAAATACCAGCTTGTGCGCTCTCGAGTTGGGCAGGGTCAGTATAGAAACAACTTGGAAAGACATGAGTCTGGGTGTCGCATAACTGGTATTACGGATAAGAGATTTTTGACTGCCAGCCATATAAAACCATGGGCTAAAAGTAATGATTTTGAAAAGTTGGATGGTAATAATGGCCTCTTGCTATCACCACATATAGATCGTCTGTTCGATCGTGGTTATATCTCACTTCAAGATAACGGCCAACTCATCTTTAGTTCTTTACTGCCTAGTGATGTCATTACTGCGTGGGGTCTGAATAATCCTGCGAAAGTGAAGCCACTTACAAGCAAGCAGTCTTTTTATATGAACTTTCACCGAAGTGAAATTTTTCGTCATGGTTAAATATTCCGCAATAAGCAAAGCATCAGAACTCCAAGACCTTCAGCATAAAAAGTATCCTGTTGGGTCATCTTATTATGGCCAGTTTAATGGGGACGTAATATGAAAAACGCTAAAGAACTAATTGATAGTAATTATGAAAACCAGAAAAAATGGATTAAAGAATACTATCCAGATCATATTTTCTTAGCTCATGATGGGAGCGATTTGGGTGCCTTAATAATCGGGCTTGAAGATGAGATTTCTAACTACATGGATTTTCAATATCATGATGAATTAGGCGAATTGATCTATGACTATTCAGAAGAATCAACACATCAGCGGATTGAACAAATTAATAATGGTGCAAAACTCACTAAAGAAGAGATAGAAGTATTGCGCGCATATATTATTGAAGAAGAATATAATAATTTGGGGGGTTCTGGTATGGTTAATTGCTGTACCTACATAAACATAGCCATAGGCAAAACTAAATTATTTTCAGTTTATTATGGATTGATTGAAGGACAGGGCGGGTACAATCCAGCATTCTTAGGTATTTTTGAAAGTCTTGAAGTTGCAAAAGCTGAATTGGAATGTCTAGGCCAATTCATTTAATATTATAACACTAAATCAAAATTTCAGAATTAATTTACTTCTATTAGACATTACTAAAATTATAATTAGAATATTACGAGACTATTCATTTTTTGCAAAAAGTTTTGCAAGAAATATATTTAAAAGGTAATTAACTTTGTCTCAAAAAAAAATAATTTCAAAGTCTAAAATTGTAGCTGGGGAAGAAAGTTTTTATAATGAAGACTATGAAAGTGCCATGGAATACTTTCAAAGTGCTGCTGATAGTGGCGAGCCAAGAGGACTAACTTATCTTTCAAGTATGTACGAAGATGGTCATGGAGTTGAAATTGATGAATCTAAAACGATTTCCTTATTACATGAGGCCGCAGAACTTGGTGATACTGAAGCTTTTAACCGGCTTGGATTTTTACATACAGTTGGAAAATTTGTTCCCAAAGACCTTCATGCTGCTGTTGAATATCACAAAGTTGCAGCAAAACAAGGACATGCAAATTCGCAATGTGATTTAGGTCGCTTTTACATGGAGGGTTTAGGCGTTGAGAAAAATTTTCATGAAGCGCGAAAGTGGTATGAAATTGCATCAAAAGCTGATCATGTTGAGGCACAGTATGGATTAGCGGCATTATTGCTCTCTAATAGAGTAGATGTGCTTGAAGGTATGAAATGGTTGGAAAAAGTAGCAAAGTCTGGAAACGTAAACGCACAATATGAATTAGGTGGCCTCAAGGTAGGAGATAGGTATCCTGAACTTAAAGACTATGAAGGTTCAGATTATTGGTTGAGGGTTGCATCTCAAAATGGTTCTGTAGATGCAATTTATATGATGGCAAATCGTTTTGAACATGGAATTGGGATATCGCAAGATTATAAAAAGGCAAAAGAACATTATTGGGAAGCGCATTGCTTAGGCAATATCGAAGCAACTTTTGCTCTTGGAACCCTTTATGAACATGGATTAGCTGTTGAAAAAGATTACAAGACAGCTTTTAAATTTTACCATCAAGCTGCTGATAAATTTCATCTATCGGCACTGTTTAATTTAGGTAGATTTTATCAATTTGGGTGGAATGTAACGGCTGATTACTCACAAGCATATAGATATTACCTACTTGCGGCTGAGAGAGGACACAGAAAGTGTCAATATATGGTTGGGGATACTTTACTGAAAGGATATGAAGGAATTCCAGTTGATTTAAATGCAGGTGCCAATTGGATTGAGCGCGCAGCGATCGGGGGTTTAAATAAAGCTCAGGATTTGATTGGAGTGTGTTACATGACTGGTAACGGGGTCGTGCAAAATATGGCGCTAGCAGAGAAATGGTTCCGACTTGCAGTTGTAGATGGTGATGCTCGTACTCAGCACCATCTTGCATATTTAATTATACGTAAAGAAAATCCAAAACGAGACGACTATTACGAAGCACTAAAATGGCTTATTTTTTCATATAATAAGCTAGATAAAGAACCTAAAGATGAGAAAGATAGCCTCAATAAATTAATTCAATATGATTATGACTTTATAGAATCCAAACTTTCAATTGAAGAATTTGATGAAGCTACAAAACTTGCACTCTCTGATATGGAAAAAAGTTTCAAAATAGAACAATCCGATATGAGATGATTGCAAACTTGTTCTTACTTTTTTATTAATCATAAAAGAACAACATCAGGTCTCGCTTCAACCACAGCTTTTTTAAATCTACTCCAATAATAATTAGAATATTCTTGATCATAATTGAAGCTGCTGTAGGGGTCTTCAAATTCATAATATACCGCACGAATTTGATAAGGTTTCATCTTATTTATTACCTGTGCCAGTTTTACCTCATCATCAATGGATGTGGCCGCGTCATATAGATAATCTAGTTTAGTTGGTCGGTAGTAAGTTGTTTGTTCATTCACATTAAGCATCAACTAGTTACTATTTTCTTTGACTTTGTTGTCTTCTGCAAGCAAGGGGCAATAATTAATAAGCAGTTTCACATAGAGTTTCTAAAAAACCATCTTCCAAGAGTTCTTTTTTCGCACTAAGTAATTCGGATTGAATTTTTGGAAGGTCTTTGTGTTTGTTTGGATTTAAACTGTGAGAGTTTCTATTGCGGGAATCAAGAAGAGTGTAGGACGTAGCCATAAATTTATCATAGTCTTTCGATTGTATAATTGTCATAATTTGTGGAATTTTATTTTGTATATGTTTGGGAAGATGACGCGCATCACGGATTATTTTTAATAAACTGCCAAGTGTAAGATCATATGTATCATTTCCTTTAGGTAATTTTAAACCTGTTTTGGCTTCTAAATATTTTATGTCTGCTTCACCCAATGACTTTAGCCGATGTTTGAACTCTGCCTCTAAACCTTTCGCAATATCAGTAAATGCATGATTAGAAAAACCAGCCTCAAAGAGCTTCTTGCTTTCTATTAATTGCAGTGCTTTCTCAAAGTGATCTGCTGCTTGGTTGTTCAGCGGGCTAAAGTCAAAATCGATTGGAGAAAAATACGCTGCGCGCCAATTTTTATTAAATGAAATCACTTTTAAGCTGTTTGTTTTGGGTTTATTTCCTTCTACAAAGGCAGCAATGCATCCTACAATATCATTAGCGTGTTCGCTTGCGCTCAAATAATGTCTAATACTTTCCTGAACTAGCTTGAACGATGGAAAGCCAAGCAGTCTTGTTAAAATTTTATTTAAAGAAACTAAATCAATTTTTTCAATATCTTCAGCTTCAATAATCTCGAGTCTGAGACGGCATTCGATAAATAATGTAATTACCGTTGAGGCGTAATAAGCATTTCCAAAATTCAGAAAAGCTTCTGCCAGTTTTATCCACCTATTTGGGTCACTAGTGTAGGGGTCAGAGCAGAAAGGTAAGATATGAAGCACAGGATGTGATCTCACATCGTACTGCGCCTGACAAACTGAACGCGAAAAATTGTAATCGTCAATCAATTCAAGTGGCATTTGATGCCCAGTTCGTGATTTTTTTTTGTCAGATCGCTCGAGAGCGTTGGACAAAGCTCTCTCAAAATTTGGATATTCATCAAAATCTATTAGATTAAAAAAAGTACAAGCATCCAAGTCATGTATAAGTTCCATATCAAAATGCCAAGTACGCGTGTTTTTGTAGGCAAATTCCACAAAAAAATACTCAAAAAAATCAGTATTCTCTGTGTCTGCACGAAACAAATCTTCGATACTAATTTGAAGAGATGGGCCATCAAAATAGCCTTTTTCAGAAATTGAAATTTCTGAAAGAAAGTCTGAAGACAAAGCATAAGAACCATGGCCCCACAACATTATGATTAAATTAGCAGCGGATTGCGGTAAAAGTGTCAATATTCTATCAATAGTGTTATGTGTTCTTGAGTAATGCCCCAAGGAATCGTTGATGTTTTCCTGGCCAGAAAATAACCCAAATTTCGTGCCATCAACTTCGAATAGTTGACTTGCCATGATCAAGTTAATTGAAATTATGGTTAATTCTGCTCCCTGTTTACCTTGTTTAGTTACTTCGCTCATTGAGGAACTAGCAATACGTAATTTCAGGAATTCCTCCACACTATTGGCGTCTGAGCTTACAGAGTATGCATTAGCATGCCGTGAGCAAAGTACAGCAGCGAAAATTTTCATGATTTCTTTTAGGTTTTCTGGAGATACTTTGGTTGAATTATAAAAAGCAACATTAAGTGCATCATTTTCTCGATAATACCCTTTTGGAGAAAAATATTTTTCAAAATGCTGAGATAGTTCATTGGCCTTTTCAAGGTGGCTTGATACCTCCTTTTCAGCCTCAGCGCCCATTAAAAAGTAAGGCTGTGGGAAAAACCGACAGTTATTTTGTGTAGAAACCTTAATCAAAGATGAATAGTGGTCACTTAACTCTAAGTTTGCTTGAGTGAAATCTGCTAATGATTGCGCTAGTTCTTTATTCTGTATAGAGGGAAGTCCTAAATTATGAAGCTCTTCATCAATATTTTTCTGAGCTTTTTCCAAAGCTGTATCAGTATGGTTTTGCAAAGGTAAATTCTTTACTTTCTCATCCTGTTTTTCTTTTGGTAGTCTGGTAGATTGTTTTTCTAAGTTTTTGATAAACTTGTCATCGACGTCTATTAATATTTCTATATCAACAAATATATCCCAAAACCCATGAAGGATTTCTATTAACCAATAATCTTTAGCTGATTCAGTTGACCAAAAGGTAAGTTCATCGCAAACTAAAATCTTGTTCATTCTTGTTGTAATTTGCCGCAAGTCTGACCCGTTTTTGATACCTAAACGAATTAAGCTTTTTAGGGTATCGAAATTTTGCTCGTTTTCAAATGTGACTAAACTTTTTTGAAAAATTTCAATTTCCTCGTTTATTGGCACAACTACCATTCTTTCACCCCGATTTTACTATTCTGTTTGATAGTCGATTTGTAACTCATTTCAAATGCTAAATTAAAATTCTAAAACGAAAGTGTTTGGATAGCCATCTGTGTTGAACCTTTTTGCTACTATTAAAACAACCTCAAATGCGTTGCAGATAACAAAATGATACACTAGCTTAACCATAAGTAAATATTGGATCGGGTTAAGTGTAATACAAATGAAAAAGCTCTTAAGAATAACCGCCATTATCATAATACTTATCATTGCTGCTTTATATTTCTTGGATGGCCTAGAATATACTGAAGATGAAAGAGAATGGTGCAAAGAACATCGGCCTTTATTGCCTATTGAGATTTGTGCAAAAGAGTTTGGATATTAATAATGTCTAAGTCATTTATAAATGTGGAACCTACCTTATCTGATTATTGGCGAGCAATTGTTCTGTTTGGGAGAAATACTACTTCATATAAATTTGCCCTAGCAAAAACATTATTAGAACTTGGTTCAAAACAACAATCCAATATTAATATAAATGATTTATCTAAGATTTATTCTAAACATATTTGTGAACACTTAAATAAATCAGACATTCAGGGAACTAACGCTACAAATACTTTTCTTGATAATTGTAGATCATATAATAAATCGGAAATAGATTTAGATGAATTAATCACGGCTACTAAAAAAGATGGTTTTAGGTATGTCTTTGATGCATTTCATAATTTGCCTGGGGGCAATCTACCAATTAGCTTTTTTGAAAAATCAAATAACAATTCACAGGAAATTATACTTAAAGATGATTTCTTTAATTTATTAGATAGTACGTCGTATCAAGATTTA
>Ga0209532_1002387_pt1 | contig 13365 bp, 18 predicted proteins | sample COG_02_FD_184746 | JGI IMG/M metagenome (GOLD analysis project Ga0209532, IMG submission 184746) | Pelagic Microbial community sample from North Sea - COGITO 998_met_02 (SPAdes) (version 2) | ecosystem: Environmental > Aquatic > Marine > Neritic zone/Coastal water | place: Helgoland, sampling... | reverse complement strand
GATTTTATTTCGTTTGTTAAAGGCGGACCAGGCGATAGTATGCAGAAAGTAAAAAGAGAAAGAGCTTTTATTATTTTGTTAGAGTCAGTTGAACCCCCCGAAGCAGAATTAATTATTAATATGATAAATAAAAAACCAATAAAAGGAGTTACTAAAGCAGTAGTAAAAGAAGCCTTTCCGAATTTGATACAGGAATAACTATATGATGCTGAACAAATATACTTAATAGATTTAATAGGCAGTTCTTCCTCTGGGAAGTCTGCCTCTTTTTTTAGGAGAACTAAAATGGTTTTACATAACAATCAAATAGCAAAATTACAAAAAGATTCTACTGAGCTCAAAGCTTATGTAGAGGAAATAAAACAAAAGGGTGACCATTCTTTAGCTAAAAAACTAGAATCAAAAAAAGTATATTTAGATCAGAAGATATATGAATTAGAGGATATGGTGGCATAATTCCTTACAGGAAATAGTATATAAAAGGAACAATTAGTTTTGTTCCTTTTTTTATTTGTATAAATATAGTAAAATGGTTTAGCAAATTATCGGATGGGGTAGACATGAAAACTTTTAAACAGATGAACGAAGATATTCAACATCAGAAGAATGTAAATGAGAGTATCGCAAAAAGAATCAAGCAGGCTATAGCTGGATTTAAAACCAATCCGGCCGATCCTAAAAAACATGCTGCTACATTAGATAAGATAGCTAAAAGAGCCAAAGCCCAAGATGCTGAACATGAAAAAGCAAAAGCTGCTTTGCGTGATAAAAGTAAAAGTAACGCCAAAGAATTAGCGGACTTAAAAGGGTTAAGCAAAGGTTATAATATTTCCAAAAAAGGTAAGCCTGATAATCCAAACTCGATGCGACCTAAGGGTAAACACGGATCATTCTTTGATACTACTGCGGAACATAATCCCAATAATAAAGGCTCAATGGCGCCCCATCCTAAAGGAGATTGGGTAGATGCTGCTGGAAATACCGAAAAGCATACTCGTATAGCGCATCGGTCGAACCATTTAGGTCCAAGTTGGGTCTCTGCTACAGAAAATAGACTAAACGACCCGGCAGACAAAGAGCGCAAGAAATACCACGGTAATAATGATGCTGAAGAACGCGTAATTACTATTAAAAAACATATAGCCGCGCTTAAAAGACATGACCCAGAAGCAAAAGAGAGACTAGCTCATGCTGAACATACTTTAAAACTTCATCATGATGCTCATAAAGCTGCTGGCGCTCATCTAGAAACTCATGGAGAACATGAGTTTACAACTTCACATTATGGCCATTATCATGATCATCATTACGGTAACGGAGAGAAAGATCATCATTATGATGAAATGGAAAAGCATAAAAAAGCTGAACAAAAGAATCCTGCTGAAACACATATAGATAATGCAAGACTAGGATATGATCATACACATTATGATCATCCAAATCATGAAGAAGAAACATCTGCTGACGTTGCAAATATTCCTAAACATGCTGCTACTTTTCATAAATTAGCTAAAACTGCTACCGCGGCTCATCATGCTTATAATAAAATGGTTGATAGTCAGAAAAAAGCTGAAACTGATCTTCCGAAAGGTACAAAGAGTAAAACGGCACTTAATAAGAAAGCTGCTTACAATAAAGTTGATGTCGAGAAAAAATCTGATAATTATAAAAAAGCAATCGAAAGCGTAAATCCAGAACATAACGAAATAATTAAAAATTTAAAACATGTCAATAAAGATAATGATCAAAAAGAAATGGATATTTAATAAAGGCTTTTTAAATGGGAAGTTATTCGAGAAAAAGATACGCAACTGAATCGGCTAGCTTTCCAAAAAGTGCTAGTTCAGCGCCCGGATCGTATTCATATGCAACTTTTGCTGATTTACCAGCTTCTGGTTCTACACCCGGAAATACAGCATTTGTTGTAGCAACAAATAAATTATATATTTGGAGCGGTGTAGGATGGTACTTAATTGCTACTGTTACAAATGCATCGCCAACTGCAATTACTGGGGTTAGCGATACATATGCGCTGGCGACAGATGGAACCGCCACAACTATTACAGCAGTTTCCACTGACCCAGAAGGATTCTCTTTAACATGGTCCTATGCAGTATCATCTGGATCATTAGGTAGTACTGCTACGGTATCTCAAGCAGATAACGTATTTACTATTACACCTTCAACAGATATCGCAAATGTTGGAACTTTTAGTTTAACCTTTAGTGTGACTGATGGTATAAATGGAGTTGTTAGTGCAGTAAGTTCGTTTACATTACAATTTTCTGTAACAAATTCAAGATATAATGTGCTGTCAGTTAAAGCAACTGCAGCTGGTTCGAACCAAACCTTTGACGATGCATCCACTTCAAATCATACGATTACTGTTGCTGGTAACTCAACAACATCAACATTTAGTCCATATCGTCATGGTGGATATTCTGCATATTTTGATGGTAATGGAGACTATTTAACATTTCCATATAGTACATCAACCGCAGAATGGTGGAATGACGATTTCACAATAGAGGCTTGGGTTTATTACACAAGTTTCACACAAAGTAGTGAGGGCCGCCCGCATGTAATAAAACATGGTGATGTAGGTAGTACGACCGATTATTGGTCATTTGGTGCAATATCAAATGGTACTTTATTATTTTACTATTGGAATGGTAGTGCAATAGCAACTTGTGTTTCTACATCAACATTATCACTTAATACTTGGCATCATATTACAATGTGTCATGATGATTCTGATAATGAAATAAATTTATATTTAGACGGAGTGAATGTAAAAACACATACAGTATCAGGAACCCCTCAAAGTTCATCATCTTCAACTATGATAATAGGTAATAACACTTCATCTTATTTTACAGGGTATATGAGCAATCTTAGAGTAATAAAAGGAACTGAGGTTTATACTACTAACTTCACACCACCAACTGCACCACTGACTGCAATTACAAACACAAAATTCTTACTTGGCAGTCTACCTTATTTCAAAGATCAATCTACATCAAATAATGCAATCACTCTTAATGGTAATGCATCTTTAAGACCAAAATCTTTGTTTGATAATGCTCCATATTCAGAAACCTCTCATGGCGCGTCTGTGTATTTTGATGGTACTGGTGATGCAATTCATTTTAATGCTGAATCAGACTTTGCATTTGGTACTAATGATTTTACAATAGAATTTTGGTTATATCCACTTCCTCAAAGTAGTCAAAGCAGTACATTATGTGATTTTCGTGGAACTGGTGGAAACGGAACCTACACAAATATTTATCTTGATACAGACAATACTTTAGTATATTATCATCAAACTGGTGCTAGAATAACAAGTAATGCTATTTCAGATAATGCATGGAGTCATGTTGCATTAGTAAGACAAGGTTATTATGTAAGATTATTTGTAAACGGTATACAAGAAGGTTCTACTTTTACAAACTCTTTAACTCAATTAGTCGGTGCAAATGGACCAAGATTTGGTGGATACTACAATAGTGGTTATGACTTTAATGGCTATATGTCTGATATTAGAATATTAAACGGAACTTGTGCGTATTTTAGTAATTTCACACCACCAACTTCGCCATTAACAACTACACCTCCTGTTTTTAATATAAACGTAACAAACTCAGGAGCAAGTGCATATACATTAACTTCAGACACATTAAGTACGGATATGAGTAGCAGCAATCCAACTGTAAATATGGCAGTTGGTCAAACTGTAAACTTTACTGTAAATGCTTCAGGTCATCCTTTTTATATTAGAGTGTCAGATGGTGGAGCAAATGTCAGTACGCCTGCGGCAACTAATCAAGGCACTCAAAGTGGTACTGTAACTTGGACTCCCAATACTGCTGGTACATATTACTATCAATGTAGTGTCCATTCGGCTATGATAGGAACAATTAATGTAACTGAAAGTGCTAAATTACTATTGAATCCAGAAACATCTATTTCAGATTTGAGTCAATCATCTGCAATAAAGTGTGTTGGTGATGCGGCGACAGATACAACTCAGGTAAAATTTGCAGGAACAAAATCAATTGCATTTGATGGTACAGGTGATTATTTAACATTTGATATTAATGGTGATATTGGAGCAAACGAAGATTTTACTGTAGAGTTGTGGCATAGGTTTTCTTCTGATCAATGGGGAGGTCTCTTTCAAGTCGCTCCGCAAATTTTAGGAAATGCACACGGCACCAATATTCCCACTTTTGCTATCTCAAGACGCACATCTGGTGGAAGATATCAAATGTATAGTGGCTCTGGTGGGAGTAGCTATATTTCTGCAGGTGCGGGCCAAACAACTGTTGGACAGTGGTATCATCTTGCGTATGTTCGTTATAATGGTACTATAAAAATCTACGAAGATGGAACAGAAATTACTGCCCTTAGTGCCGCAGATACAACCGTGTATACGAATCCAAAAGGTGTGATTGGTGGTAAATATGCCACTGGTTATCTAATGTACGGCAACATACAAGATTTTAGATTCACTCGCGGTCTTGCAAGATATACAGCAAACTTTACCCCACCGACGGCGGAATTAGAGGGATAAATTATGGGTAAGTATTCTGAAACCCGATATGCAAATATGATTCCCGCATTTGAACTGGCACCTTTACCCGCTTCAGAAGCTTCTGGACCAGAAAAATCTAACATGAGAGTTTACGAAACTCTTGCAGATTTACCTACAACTTCTACAAGCAAGGGAAATACTGCATTTGTTAAAGCAACAAATAAATTGTACGTATGGAATGGTGTTGGTTGGTATTTAGTTGCTGAAGTAACAAATGCTTCACCTTCTTCTATTACTGGTGTAAATTCAGCATATAGTTTAGAAACTGACGGAACAGCAACTACTATTACTGCTATCGCCACAGACCCAGAAGGATTGGCTTTGACTTGGAGTTATGCGGTCACAACAGGATCGCTCGGTTCTACAGCAACAGTATCTCAAGCAGATAATGTATTTACTATTACTCCATCTAGTACAGAATCCGATGCTGGAACATTTACTTTAACATTTAGTGTAACAGATAATGTAAATTCAGCAGTTAGTTATCCATCTTCATTTGCGTTATCGTTTGGTCCTCCACCTTCTAGTTATTTATTTTCAACAGCAGGAACACACTCTTGGACATGTCCGGCCGGACTCACTAGCGTATCAGTAGTGGCTGTTGGTGCTGGTGCAGAAGCAGGATCAGTAGCAGGAGGCGGCGGCGGCCTTGGTTGGAAAAATAATATATCAGTCACACCCGGCCAATCTTATACAGTAGTTGTTGGAGCCGGTGGTCAAAACAAAGCAAATGAACATAGCTACTTTATAAACACGACAACAGTAATGGGTGAAGGTGGTAACGCCGCTTCAGGCGGTGGTTATGTCGGCGATGGCGGTGGTAACGGTGGCGATGGCCAAGGTAGCGGAACATATGCAGATTGCGGTGGTGGTGGTGCAGGTGGTTATTCTGGAGATGGTGGAGATGGTAAATCTGGTACTACTGGACAAGCTGGAAATGGACAAGGCGGTGGCGGTGGCGGGTCAATGGCAAATTCTGGTAGTTATACATGCGGCGGCGGCGGGGTTGGTGTCTACGGACAAGGAACGAACGGCGTTGGTGGTTTAGCTGCTATACATCCAAATCAACATCCAACAACTACTTCTGCAGGTACAGGTGGTTCTGGTGGTGAAGATGCCGTTAGTACTTATGGTCATTCAGCCGGAGGAAACTATGGCGGTGGTGGCGGTGGCGGTGGGTCAGGTGCCGGTGGTGGTAACTCAGGTGGCGGCGCTGTAAGACTTCTTTGGGGTTCTGGTAGATCATTTCCTTCTACAAATGTTAGTAATGCTAGTAATGTTGATGCTGAAACAGTGGTATAAAATTGTTTACAATTGCTAAATAGTATGATATAATATTAGTATAATCTGTTAAAAAGGTATTACTATGAATTTATTCATCTTAGATAAAGATCCAATCAAAGCCGCTCAATTACAATGTGATAAACACGTAGTTAAAATGATTGTCGAATCTGCTCAAATGTTATCAACAGCTCATCGTATGCTTGATGGTATTGAAACAAGACGAAGATCTAAATCTGGTAAAACTATGAGTAAGTATTGGGAATTGCCAGATGATCGTGAAGATGTTCTATACAAAGCAGTTCATATGGGTCATCCTTGTACAGTATGGACAATGCAAAATGATAATAATTATCGATGGCATTATGAACATTTTTCTGCACTATGTAAAGAATATACTTACCGCTATGATAAAACTCATTCTACTGAAAATCTTCTTAGTAAAAAATTATCTAAACTTCCAACTAATATTAAAGAAGGTTTTAAATACCTAATGACTCCATTTGCTCTTGCAATGAAACACGAACCACAATGTATTATTGAAGGTGATCCAGTTAAATCTTATAAATTATATTATCAGACAAAACAAGATAGATTTAAAATGGCATGGACTCGCCGTCCAATTCCAGAATGGTTTGAGGTAAAAGAAAGTGCGTAAAGTTTCTATTCCACGCAAGTTTAATAAATTCTTAAAAGAAGAAGCTGCGCATTATCGTAAAGCATTACAGTTACCAGACAATAATCCTGCTAAGCGTGATATAATTCACCATTGGGAATTAGAAATTATTAAACAAAAAAACGCATTACAAATGGACTTTGATGAACTACGATACTGTGACATAAATGTCACATAATATACTGAATGCAAATTAAATGTATTTTACCGCATTTAACTATGTACATTGGTCTCCACTTATAGTATAAAGGTATCAAGAGATAAACAAAGGAAATCAAAATGAAACTCGTAAAAATCCAACGTGAAATCCTCGAAAATGCTGTTGCTTCAGAAGCAAAAAACGGTGTACGTAAGCCAATTCACGTCAGCAACTTTGGTAAAGATCTTACTGGTTTCTCTAAGTCATATGCAAGATATTGCGGCAAAATGGAACAGCTTATCGAAGCTGGTTTTATTTCTCGTGATATTAATCCTAATGATGGATATGCTTATATCACATTCAAAGGTGAGAACTTTATCAATGCATACGTTTAAAAAAATCACACAATGTAAAGTGACCGGTCGTAAACTTAAGAGACCTGAGTATCTTTACCGAGGTTTTAAGTTTAAAAGCGAACCATGGAAAAATTCATATGGTCATTGGATAGCCGTTCAAGTAAGTAAAAATGGTAACTGTTGGAAGTTTAGCCGCAATACTCGCAAAGATGTCAAGTACGACGTTGATTGTTTATTAGATGGAACTTCTAGTGTTTGATATTGAATACAGAGTTATAGATACGATACAAATCGGCGGCCTTAAGGGTGGAACTTATTTACAACTCGTAATAAATAAATATTCCACTGATTCTTCTCCAAGAGAATATATTAGGTCTTGGTCGGGCCTGTCTAAACAATGGAATATTATGTATAGATATAATGTAGAAGAATCATGGAACAAATGGAAAAGGACTGAAAAAACGTGCCAACGTATACATTAAAAAATATTAAAACAAATGATAGATGGGACACTATTTGTAGCTGGAATCAATTACAAGAAATGTTAGAGCATGATCCTGAAATTATTCAAGTTCCTTCGGCCCCTCGAACAGTTGCCTCAAAGGGCGATACGTTTGGAAAAACGCCTGATGGTTTTAAAGATTTAAAAAGAAGAATGAAGAGTGGTTCTGGTAAAGGTAATACAATTAACATATGACTAAAAAGAATAATTCGTTACAGGTTCATGCCGAAGAACTTATTCGTATTGAACCTATTACAGAAAATCAGCGATTAGCGTTTTCTGCTTGGCAAGAGAATAAAAACATAGTGTTATCAGGAAGTGCTGGTACTGGTAAAACCTTTATTGGCTTATATTTAGCTTTGAAAGCAATGCTTGATGAACCTGAAATTTATCGTGATATAACTATTATGAGATCTATTGTTCCTACGCGGGACGGTGGATTTCTTCCTGGTACAATAGAAGAAAAAAGAGAACCATTTAATTTGCCTTATAAATTCATATGTAATGAGTTGTTCGGTGAGTTTGGTTCTTATAATAAAATGATAAACGCAAAGCAGATAAAATTTGAATCTACTTCATATATTCGTGGTTGTACATTTGATCACTCAATTATTCTTATTGATGAAATGCAAAATTTAAACTTCCATGAATTAGACTCTGTTATTACACGTATTGGTAAAGATTGTCGTGTTATTTTTTGTGGCGATTATATGCAATCAGACTTTAAATTTGATGATGAGAAAGATGGTATTTTAAAGTTCTTAAAAATTGTAGAACAAATGAGATTTTTTGAAGTAGTTAAATTTGGATGGGAAGATATTGTAAGATCTGATTTAGTTCGTGATTATATAATGACAAAAGAAATGTTAGGAATATCATAGGAGAATTTAAATGAAAGATTGGGTTATTCAAAAAATCGGTGAAAAGACATCGTTAAATGGAGCAGCTTTAATTGCTGTAGGTGTTATTGTTTTAATTGCTGGACCATTTGCTAAATTAGCAGCATATGCTGCAATTGCCTATGGCGCATGGTGTATCTGGGATAATGGTGATGATTGAAATTTATGGTACAAGTAGATGTGGTTATTGTAAGAAAGCTGTAGCATTAGCTGAATCATATAAATTAAAATATGAATATAAAGATGCAGAAGATTTAGATATATATGAACAGTTACTTAGTAAAATAGGTTCTGTTCCTACCGTTCCACAAATATTTTGGAACGACAAACATATTGGAGGCTATGAAAGCTTTTCCTTAGAAATAGAAAACACACGGGAGTACGGACAAGATGGATTTTGATTTTACAGAAGATCATGTCAAAACAATTCTACATAAAAGCGATGTATCAGATTGGTACAATGCAATGGTAGAAATGTTTCCAAAATATGATATTACTACACCCAATCGGGTGGCTGGGTTTATTGCTCAGACAGCACACGAGAGTGCAAGTTATAAAACAATTACTGAAAATCTAAATTATAGTGCAAAAGCACTTGATGCTATTTTTGGTAAATACTTTAAACGTGCTGGTGTCGATGCTCAAGGATATCATAGACAACCAGAAAAGATTGCTAATCGCATTTATGCCAATCGTATGGATAACGGTGATACTGCATCCGGCGATGGTTGGACATTTAGAGGTGGTGGAATTCTTCAGCTTACTGGTAGATATAACTATACCGAGTTTGGTAAGACTGTAGGAATGACTGCTGAAGAAGCTACTGATTATGTACGAACACCTCAAGGTGCTATTGAATCAGCTTGCTGGTTTTGGAAGACTAATAACATTAATAAGTATTGTGATGCAGACGATATTGTTCGTATGACAAAACGTATTAATGGTGGAACCATTGGTCTTGCAGATCGTAAGAAGCATTATGCACATGCTCTTGAAGTACTTGGAGGTCATGTAGAATTTGATGATGATAACGATGATGTTGAACTTAAATTGGTTCGTAGAGGATCAAAGGGTGATACAGTAAGAAAGCTTCAAGAATGTCTTGGTCTTGATGCCGATGGTGATTTTGGTCGTGGTACTGAAGCAGCACTTAAAGCATGGCAACTTGAAAATGGATGTACTCCAGACGGAATTGCAGGACCACAAACACTAGGCAAAATTTTCTCATAACATAAAGGTGAAATAAGTAAGATGGCTAAATTTGGTCGATTTGATCCACGTAATAAGAAACGTGACAGAAATAAAAATATGTCTCAAAGCAAAGATAATAGAATTAGAGATGTTGAAGAAAGAAAAACTGGTTTTAAAATACGAGGCCATAATATAGATTATGCAATGTATGAACGTCAAGATGAATTTAGTGATGATAATGAAAGCTAACTTATGAATAAAATTATACTAACAGATTGTGATGGCGTTCTCCTAGATTGGGAGAGCGCTTTTACTGATTGGATGAGTCAACGAGGATTTAAAGTTGATGAAAACAATCGAAGAGAATACAATATGGGAAAACGCTATGGTATAAGCTCCGAAGAAAAAGATCAAATAGTACGAGCTTTTAACGAATCAGCATGGATGAAATATTTAAATCCACTGCGTGATGCTGTATATTATGTAGATCTTTTACATCGTAAACATGGTTATACCTTTCATATGTGTACATCACTTACTACAGATGAATATGCTCAAAAGTTAAGAATAGAAAATATTGAAAGATTATTTGGTAAGACTGCATTTACTAAATATATTTTTTGTGATACCGGTGCTGATAAAGATGAAGCACTTGAGCCATATAGAGATAGTGGATATCTTTGGGTAGAAGATAAAGTTGAAAATGCTGAACTTGGATTGCGAATAGGTTTAGATCCTGTTTTAATATCACATCCATGGAATAATAATTATGATAATGATTGTATTCCTAAATATTTTAGTTGGTGTAGTCTATATGAAGAGGAAATATTTGCATGAGTATCGCAGAAATTTTAAGTCTTCGTTTTCAATTTGAAGAAATTATTCAAAACTTTGTTATTCCTGATAACAGAAAAGCAAGTATTTTAGAAAATATCATATGGTTTAAAAAATATGGCAATAGAAAAAATAGATTTAGAACTGGTTATGATCAAGCTATGGAAATTGCTAATAAAATTTTAAAGAACATTTAACTTATATATACTATGTAGTTGATGATATTAACTAGATGCATACTGGACTCGGGGGCGGTACCCGACAGCTCCACCATAAGGACACTAAATAATGGACTTTCATTGGATAAGTTGGACTAAAGGAGAACCCTTTCAATGGGGAGATTTTAGATACAATAACGGTAATCCATATAAAAATTACCGTATTGGTCCGTTACTTATTCGTGTCTTTTTGAGGGGGCTGAAATAGGATCGACAGGTGTTGACGGAAACATGGAGACTATCCCGATCTAAGCTGGGTTAACGCGAAGAACTTTACAAGTGCAAACAATAATTGTGCTCCATCTGGTTACGCCCTAGCGGCCTAACACAGGGGGTTGGCGACTTACCTAGCAACAGAAAAGTCGTACTTATTTTTGTATAAATAGTATCGATAGACAGGAGTTTAACTATGAGTAAACAACTATTGATATTGATATTATTAACACTAGCAGCATGCACATCAAAGCCTATTGTTTTGTATGCGCAAACTGTAATAGACTCCACAACTGATAGTAAAAGCAAAACAGACTCTAAGGGTAGAACAATTGTAATTTCTCCTCCACCAAGTGCTATTTCTCCAAGTGCTGGAGGTAGTTCTCAAGATTTATGTACTGTTGGCATATCAGGTGCAGTACAAACACAAATTTTAGGTATATCAACTGGAGAAACTGTTACCGATCAGAATTGTGAAAGACTTAAAATATCAAAAACATTATATGACTTTGGAATGAAAGTTGCGGCAGTATCGGTCTTATGTCAAGACCGTAGAGTATACGATGCTATGGGAATGGCAGGAACACCTTGTCCAATTTATGGTAAAATTGGCGAAGACGCAAAGGTTGAATGGAAAAAGCCATCAGGCAAAAAGAAAATTCCTGCAATAATTATTCCGGAGACAAAAGCAGATGTTCAGAAAAGGCAATGGGATACTGGCAAAAGTGCTATTGGCGGTGCTCTTCTTATGCTTCTTTTGCTTGCCGCTGCCGGCTAGCTCTCAAGATTTAGTTTTAGAATCCACAAGTACACCAACCTCTTCTGGTGGTGCACCCACGTATGTAACAAATAATGATGGATCAATAACCACTAGTCCAGAAATTGGCGATCTTACTGATGGTACTATAACAATGGGTGCATGTGATGGTGGTTCAACACATTTAAATTTAATACCTTCGACTAGTAATACATGGGGCGGAAATGCTTTACAATGGGGAGCTTGTGCAGATAGCTTTGCATTAGGAATAGCTATAAATGAAGCTCTTTCAGATGCTGGTACTGGAATAAGTTTAGATAAAATTCACTATCGTTGGAAATGGATAAATGGGTGTTTTAACGTAACTAAATCAGATGGTACTCAAATATATTGTGATGCTGATATATCAAGTAGACTTGATGAGAATATGAAAGCTACTGGTGAATATGCTGACCAGCTAGATACGTTAAATATTGTTGTTACTTTAACAGATGCTGCAGGAAATGTTGTAAAAACTAAAACTTATGATTATGATACATGGTATAGTTGGTATGAGGAAAATGCTCATAGTTCAAATGAAGAAGTAGAAGGTGGATCTGTATGGCAAATAGAACAAGACTATATGGAGATATTTAATCATCTTACAGGATCTGGAACAATTTATACGCCAGCACAATTAGGTAATATTACATTTGTTACAACTGCACAAGACAATGGACAATGGAACGGGTATTATGGTCCTGTAGTAAAAGATGGATCTATGTGGTTTACATATAGAAATAATCCTTGTGATTTAGACACTTTATATAATCCTACGTGCCCAGGCTATGCAGAAGCATATGTAGCATATCTTTATAATAAAGCTTGTGAAGCTGATACTTTATATGATTCTGGATGCCCAGGATACGATACAGCATATCTTAATCAACAATGTAATATAGATCAGTTATATTCGCCATCTTGTCCTTTATATCAGGTTGCTTATTATAATCAACAATGTGAATTAGATAGTCAATATGATCTGGGTTGTCCGAATTATATTGCTCCTAGCACAGAAAGCAATGTAGCAGTAACAGCCCCAGAGTCAATAGAAGAAATATTAGCAGAAACTAATATTACATCTCAACCTATTGCTGAACTAAATGTTATTGTAGTACCAGATATTCCTATTATTCAACCAGTTATAATTCCTCAACCAGTAGTTGTAGAAGAAATTCCGGTTGTAAGTGATATTAGTACAGAATCTATAGAACAAGAAATAGCGCAAATAGAATTACAAGTGGAGGATGCGTCAAATGGACGACCTGAAACGGAAATTATTGAATCAAATACCTCCGACTCAAATGGAGGAGATGGAGGAGGAGATTCAGGAGAAGGAGACTCTGGATCCGAGCCAGAGCCAGAGCCGCAAGAAAAACCAACCGAGCCAGAAAAGAATGACGAATCTGAATCCGATACTGATGGAAAAAGTAAAGAATCATCCGATGATGAATCGAGCGAGTCCGAGAGTGATGACGGAGAAGAAAAAGACACTGGGGAAGATACTAGCTCTGAAGATAGTGATGAAAAGACTGAAAAAGATGAATCAGTTGAAACAGTAGATGAAAAGCCAGAACCAAATAACAACATAAAAACGTCCGTAATGATTCAATTGCTTCAGTATTCGAATCGACAAACACTATTGCTCCACCACCATTTAGGA